>ERZ791794.1291-NODE-1291-length-12973-cov-4.805465_pt1 | contig 12973 bp, 11 predicted proteins | sample MGYA00510312_ERZ791794 | MGnify/ENA primary metagenome ERZ791794 (study PRJEB30046, sample SAMN00791977) | human gut metagenome | study: EMG produced TPA metagenomics assembly of the A metagenome-wide association study of gut microbiota in type 2... | reverse complement strand
ACCAGTAAACTTTCCTCATTCTTCTCTCAAACACTTTTTATATGTACTTTCCTTAAGGGAAAATCTACGTCTCCTTAACTGAAACTTGAAGTTTCCTTAAGGGAAAATTTTCCCATGCTTAATGCAGATTTTGGGGTATTTTATCTATCAAGATTTTTCCTATCAATCAAATAACCCCGAACCAAGAAGAGATCTTGATTCGGGGTATTTGGGAGGTGTGGCTTTCACCACACCCTTATTCATAGATGATAATCAATCATTTCTGATTACTCCTCTACATCGTCCTCAGATTCCCAGATGCTGAAGCTAGGACGTGTTGGCGCTTGAGCAGGACCATCTGACAGAGTACCACTAATTCCAAGACTTGAGTTTGAAGTTGATGAAGCTGCGCAAAGCTGAGACTCCATCTCCATTTCCATTACATTAATTTCTGGCTGAATATACTTTTTCATTTTGTTTCTATTTATTGATGTTATTATAAATACTTATTATACATGAATCATTACTTGATAACCACTTTCTTACCATTGTGGATGTAAATGCCCTTAGCAGCCTTGCTTGTCTTCACACCCTGGAGTGTGTAATAAGCACCATCTGCCTTAGCAGCTGCATTCACCTCGTTGATGCCTGTTGTCTCGCCACCAAACTGGATTGAGTAGAATCTTGTAGCACTAGCTGCTGGCAACTCGAGATAAGCGTGACCCAAACTTACAACAACGCCTTCCTTCAAAGGAGCGAATACTGCCTTGCCATCCTGCTCTACCAAAGCATAGATAGTAGAACCATTACCCTTTGTATCAGCAGTAGCTGCCTTCAAATCGTTATCAGCAACAGTTGTTGCCTCATCAGCAGATGCAGGGAAGTTATAAGAACCAGCCTCAACGCCTACCAATACAGGAGTACCCTTTGCAATTACAGAACCAGCAGGAACCTCTGTCAATACCACAGCGCTCTTTGCCTCGTTCACCTTTGCTGTATAAACCTTTACACCAGCAGGAGCTACAACATTGCAGGTTGGAACGTAAGTTGCGAACTTAATGGCTGATACAGCAACAGGCTCTGCTGTCTTCATGATAGCAATATAATCCACAACTTTAGAGCTATTACCACCAGCAGCCAAAACTACATCAGCATCAGTGTCTAACGTAAAAATATCACTTTTTGACTCTAAGAAATATCCCTTTGTATCAGGAGAGAAAACAGTCTTATCACCTACCTTAAATTCAAATGTCACTCCAGCATTTCCAAAGACCGCAGCTTTTATTTTATAAGAACCAGCAGGCAAATGAGCTATTACAGCATCACTTGCAGCATACGCAGCCTTACCGCTAGAACAACGAGCAGGGACATTACCACCTTCTACAGAAGTTAAAGAAGAAATATCCTCTGCTTCTGCAAAGAATGCAACATTTTTAGAGTTCAACAAATACTCTTCTGTTACTTCTTCATCACCCTTTACACTATTAATTGTTTTTACATAACCTTGATCATATCTACCTTTCTTTATCTGATACAAGTTTGAATCCTTATTGATGTAACGAGGATAAGTATAAGCAGCATTCTTAGCATCCTTAACTGTAAATTCTGCCAAAGATTCGTTAAGTTCTCCTCCTGCTTTTACAGTTATTGCCCAATTTGCCAACTCCTCACGAGTATACACAACTGTTACAGTCGCATCAGCATCTACAGAAGCAATCTCATTTGCACCACTCTTATAAGTATAACGATAATTTTCATCATCGAATGACTCATCATAAGAAGGAGTAAATTTACTACCTGACTCTATCGCATCTGTTCTATCTTCTGCTATTACTGTTCCGTCTTCCAATTGGTACTTTGTAACAACTGTAAATACTGGGGTAGCAGGGACATCGTCTCCAGTCAAAGAACGAACTAAAACATTATCTATCGCTAAATTAGCATTATAACGAGACGTGTCAAAAGTCATTTTACCAACACCGCCCTTCTCACTCAATGTTTTTATTGCAGTTCTTTCAAGAATAACATCTCCAGTCTTTGTATTTGTCACTGTCAGATATGTAATATTACCTTTTCGGGTAACCTTGAAAGTGTACCATACATCCGCAGTCTTACCCGTACCAGGCAAGTCTAGCTGCAAATCATTGTCACCATTAACAATCCATTTGGTTGAATATGCACCAGCATCAGCCAAACTAAAAATTATAGAACTATTTTCAGCATCCTTTATGGCAAATACTGCTGAAGTTTTTTTTACATCCGTATGGCTACCTAACTTTAAATCTAAAGTAATGGTAAAATCCGTACCTGCAGCAACTTTTACAGAAGAATTTGTCAAAGAACATCCATTATTCAGTCTTTGAGTTTGATCTACTGTCAAAAACGTATTATTATCAACAGTCTGCAAAATTGGAGTATAACGGTCTTTTGTACTTGTTGCCCAATCAACAGCTGCATCCTTACCCTCATAATCTTGAGAATAATAGGTGACGAAATCTTCCGCCCATACTCCCATAGTACCCGCAACGAGTGCTGTACTAACGAGCATTGTCTTAAGTAAATTTTGTTTCATTTGTTTCTGGTTTAAAATGTTTATATTATTGTTTACTCATTCTTTCTTTTATATATTCCAAGTTTGTATTATAAGAATTCAATTTGTGTATTACTTAGGGTATAAAGATTAGAATACGAGATATCGTATCAAAATGATGAATGTGATTCAATAATGATCAATATGATGTATTTGAAAATCTTTGTTTAGTAGATGCGACATCACGCCGCTCGGTTTACCAATTGTTGCATTTTGGTTTACTACGTTTAAATTGTTGTGTGCAAAAGTAACACTTTATTCGATACGTTGTATCATTTTTCATCATATTTTAAGCTTTTTTTCACTCTAAAAGCACGAAAAGTATCGGAAAAGGGGATAAAATGCCGAAAACATTTCGTATCTTTGCAGCAATTTTAAAAGGAAGTAATATGAAACTCAAAATACATTTCAGTCATAAGGAAGAACTCTGGAACTCCTGGTCGCACGCAGGAGGCATCCTGATGGGCGTTGTCGTGGGAGCCATCTTCCTGTATTGGTGCTTTACCATACACAACGGATGGGCCACGGCAGGAATCATCCTCTACTTATTCGGTATGCTGATGTCGTACATCGCATCCACGGTTTATCACGCCATCTCAGCCTGGAGCAAGTGGAAGGAGCGACTGCGAAAGTGGGACCACGCCGCCATCTACTTGCACATTGCGGGTTCCTACTCCCCTATCACCCTGATTGCGCTGCGCGACCAAGGCTACTGGGGCTGGAGCCTCTTCATCTTTATTTGGACGTGCGCCATCGCCGGAACCATCATGAGTTTTACCCGGCTCAAGGACCACAGCAACCTGGAGACCACCTGCTTTGTGGGCATGGGACTGTCGGTGCTCGTGGCTTTCAAGCCACTGATAGATTCCGTATCTGCCACCACGGTGGCTTGGATCATCGCCGAGGGCGTGTGCTACATTACGGGAGCCGTGTTCTACAGCATCAACAAGAAGAAATACATGCATTCCGTGTTCCATTTCTTTGTTTTGGCTGGTAGCATCTGCCACATCATCGCCGTTTGGGATATTCTGATGAAATATATTTAAGGAATACTCTTCACCCATCCCTCGCAAATCCCGATAAACAGGGCGTTTGGCGAGGGATGGGTGAAGAGTGAAGAGTATTTCATAAATCCATTATTTATTCAATTCTCAGAATCAGGAATCCCAGGGGATGGTCTTGTTCTCCTATCTCTTATGGCAGGTTTTACTATGCCGTATGGACAGCTAACTGTCAGATATGAAGACAGTTGGCTGTTCTTGGTAAGACAGTGAACTGTTCTACGACAACAGTAAACTAGCCAGACCTTCCCATATCATTTCTGGCATCGCACCTCGTACTTCAGCAATCCACCTATTTCCGTGCCAAGCTTGGAGCCATCCTCATTTCTCCTGAAATACAGGAAGAAATCCTTGCGCTGTTCGAGAAAAACATAAATGAGGATGCGTCATGGACTTATGACACACCCTCTCATATATGATATGCTCTGCATTACCCCCAAGCCGCTCTAAAAAAAGCCATGCTACACCCAAATCGGACTTCATTGAAATACGGATATTGAAAATCAAGGAATTACACAACGAGCGGCCGCAATTTGGGGTAAAAAAGAAGAAACTCAGAAAGAATAGCCACCTATCACCCTGAAAAACATTTGCCAACAGGGTGATAGGAAAGAAAACTCATCCTCTAATCAATTTCCTAATTCTAGCTGCCGCCTTACCAAATTATAATAGTACCCTTTTAATTTGATAAGACTTTCATGGTTACCCACTTCTACCACTCGTCCCTTGTTCATCACAACGATTTGGTGGGCATGTCTTACAGTACTCAATCGGTGAGCTACTACAACAACGGTGCGATGCTCATAGAAGTTGTTGAGATTCTCTACTATCATACGCTCATTGAAGGTATCAAGAGAATTGGTGGCCTCGTCGAGGAAGATATAATCTGGATTCTTATAAACAGCCCTGGCTATCAAGATACGCTGTTTTTGTCCCTGGCTCAGACCAACTCCATCCCTACCTATCTTAGTATCATATCCAAGCGGAAGAGTCACTATATAGTCATCGATACAGGCAACCCGTGCAGCCATCTTCACCCTATCCATGTTTATATCGCCATCTTCCACAGCTATGTTTCTTGCAATAGTATCAGAGAAGATAATACCATCTTGCATTACCACACCACACTGGCGGCGCCACCACTTCTTGTTTATCCTATTAATATTGGTATCGCCGACTGAAAGTTCCCCCTTAGAGACGGGATAATATCCTAGCAACAGTTTCAAGAGCGTTGTCTTGCCACTACCAGACTCTCCTACAATAGCTGTAGTATGCCCATAAGGAATACATATACTCACATCTTCGAGCGTTTTGTGCCTAGAATGTTGATCATATTTGAAATCTACATGATAAAGGTCAAGTCCATCCGTCTTGTCTTTAACAGATGTAAGAAGTCCAGGCCTGTCGTCCTCGCCCCTCTTGCGATGTATCTCGTTGATACGTTCCAAACTGATTTTTACATCCTGCAAGGAATAGAAGAACCCCATCAACTGTTCGATAGGAGAGTTAAGTTGACCGATGATATACTGCACTGCAAGCATCATACCTAACGTCATCTGTCCATGGATTACAGCAGTGGCAGCCACTACAGTGATAACAACATTCTTGATTTCATTGATAAAGACACACCCGGCATCCAAAGTCTGCTGGAGCCTCAAAGATTGAGTTTGTACCCCAAACATGCCAATCTGAACCATTTCCCATTCCTGGCACTTGCGCTGTTCACAGTTTTGCAGTTTGATTTCCTGCATAGACGTAACAAACTCATAGGTTTTATTGTTATTGATGGATTGCTGCTCAAAAAGTTCATAATCCAGCAACTTCCTTCGCTGCAAGAATCTCTGTATCCAGAGTCCATACAGGAAACTTCCCAATACAAAAACCAGGAAGATACTCTGCTGATAGTAAAACAACACAGCCCCAAAAATCACGAAAGTGATAAGCGAAAAGGCTATATTAAGTGTCTTTTGTGTCAAGAAATTATTCACTCTATTATGGTCACTTATCCTCTGCATCAAGTCACCCATCAGTTTAGTATCAAAAAACGACATCGGCAACTTTAGCATCTTCTCGAAGAAATCATTAAGTAGAGAAATATTAATCTTCATGTTAATACGAAGTAAAATCCAACTTCGCACAAAATCAACCAACGTACGACTGATGGTGAGCATTAATTGCCCCAGCAAAATAAGCCAGATGATATCGATATTTTTCCCCCTAATACCTTTATCCACTATCGACTGAGTAAGAAATGGCAATACCAACTGAATCAAACTTCCTATGACTAAGCTCAAAAAAATCAGCCCGAACGACTTGCGATATTTTTTGAAATAGCCGAACAGGAACCGCAAAGAGCGTTCTTCTTCTCCATTCTCCATTTCGTCTGGCAAGCTGTGGTCCATAAACTTAGAAGTCGTTTCCAAAAACATAACAATCCCCTTAGACTCACCCTTGGAAGCCATACTCAACCAGTGTTTTTCCATATCATCGCGAGAATAGATGATTCGACCTTTACCCGGATCGGCGACATAAAACTTTCGTCCTTTCTTCACCTTATATAGTACAACAAAGTGATTTTGATTCCAATGTAGAATGCAAGGCATATCCGCCATCACTAAGTCATCGAGTTTAGCTCGTACACATATAGCCTTCAGTCCCAGTTCTTTGGCCGCTTCACTGATTCCCAACATAGAGACACCCTCTGTTGTTGCAAAACACACCTGGGAAATGGCATCCAGTGAGTACTTTTTACCAAAGTACTCACATACCATTTTCAAACAAGCTACTCCACACTGCATACTATCATGCTGATAGGCTATAGAAAAAGTTTTAAATAATCTCACTGCTTAAAATTTTAATATACCAGAATCTCCATCGGCATTCGAAAACGAATTTTTCTCTGTATCGTGCGACTTACCTTTCGAGAGATTCCAAACCAAGTTAATCATTACCATATTTCCCATCGAAGGCACCCGTAACGTGAGCGACTTTTTCAAGTTCTTATTGATTAAGTCCTCAGGCTGTTTGATACCATTTTTTTGAAAGAGGTTATTTGCCATCAATCCTATACGAAACTGCCCAAAGCTATAGTTTACATACACATTGCTTGATGGCGAGAACTTGCTTATCGTTTCACCACTCAACTCCTTGGTTGCAGAATTCCAACTAGCCCCCATACTCCATTTTCCAACATTCATATCAGTTTGAACCATACCATCCACACTGTTCAAAAAATGTCTGTAGCTACCAGCTATTGACTGATAATGATGATAAGTTACACTCCCTTGTATTGTAAGTTTATCGGGTACCAACTCATATTGCAGATTTACATTATCCGAGAAATGAGTAAACGATTTTTGGTTTGCCATAGTGTGCAAGAACGCTCTTTTTCCATCAAATTCCACCAATCGAATCTCCTCCATTACAGGATGATGCGAATAATCGTATCTAGCCACATTCTGTACATACAACTTGCCCAAGCTAGCACTAGCAGTAAGTTGATTAATGTAATAAGCATTCATCTTTAAGGCAGGATTACCCTGCGAATATTCCAAAGCATTAGCTTGCTGCATCGTGGCACTTAAATTACTGAGAGAAGGGGCTATAGGAGCTATTTGAAATACATATCTAAATCTTACTTTCCCAACAGGCATTTGAAGAGTTAACCGTGGACGGAAAATCCAATTCTCCGTCTGCTGTTCACCTTGCTTTGCATTTTGATAAGAAGCACCAATACCCACTAAATATCCCAACTTTTTCCATATACTTCCACTCAACTGAGAATAGAAATAAAGATTGTTATCATACATGCAGTCTATAGCATCCGAATATCCTTTATACTTATTCTCTACATCGCCGTAAGTATAACGCACACCAGAAGTCCAGTTCACCTCCCCTATCTGATTCATGAATTTCGTCTCCAAGATCAAGGAATGCTTCAGTCCATCCGTATCATAGTTATATTGATTTAGCTTCTCCTCTAAATTATTATCAGCATATTCATTAAGATAATAGCCATAGTCCGTATCAATAATTGTATATACTGCATTGGATGTCAATATTTGATGATTGCTGAGATACACCTTATGAAAGAGATTGAACACTGGCCTAAAATAATGTTCCGTATTTTTTGTGAAGCTATAATAAGGAATCTTCCCCGTCTCGATGATATACTGTTTATTGCCTCGGTTTGGTGCATCATAAAATGTTCCCGATATATTCAAGTCGAGTATATACTTCTGTGGATTGGTCAAATTATAACCCAAGTTTACGGCTGTACTGGTATAGCCCAACTTAGTATTGATTCCATCACGCTGAATCACATGAGGTTCTCCGTCTAAATTATATTCATTATACTCACTTGTACTTCTACGGTGCACTTGCGTATAAGTATTGTTGGCAGAGAGCGAAAACTCCGACTTCCCCTTATAGTACTTAGCGTAGGCATAGTGCTCCCCATAGAGGGTTGTCATAGCGTTAAGCGATTGCAGCCCCATAACAATACCATGATCTTGCCGTTTTACATAAAACTTGATGACACAGCCCACATTCGTATCAAATCCGTATTCAGCGCCAGGAGCATCAACAAACTCCACCTTAGTAACATCCGTAGGACGCAGCCCCAAAATATCTGATTGAACAGCTGGTTTATCATTTATATAAATTAAGACTGTTTGCTTATTCTGCATAGAGAAAGACTTTTTTGCCAAATTAACACTTACACCTGGCAACATCATCTTATTGATTAGCTCGAAGCCATCATTAGAATTAGCTTTTATCTTTTCTGAAGGGAAATGTAGAGTTCTGTCCACTTGCAACTTAGCACCTGCAGTCACAGTTACTTCACCCAATTTATAGCTATCTCTTGTAAGTTTGACTATTCCAAGTTGCATGTCACTTCCATCCCCAACCCATGCTATGTCTAAAGTTTGATAACCAACACAAGACAATCTCAAGGTTGTTTTCTTTCCCTCGTTTTTATCACAATCTAACTTAAAAAGTCCCTTGGCATCAGAAGTGCACATAAGATCCTCTTTTCCAACTACCTGCAAAGAAACATGCTGCAAGGCATTCCCATTTTCATCCACTACTTTTCCCATTACTTTCTGAGCAAAGGTAGCAACAGATACCATACACAATATTGCAGAAAACAAAATCTTCCTCATATCTATTTTTTTATTATTTATGTTATACTTTTAATTTACTAATAAAATCACTCCATTTCTTAGGATCTTTCCTTAAATGAATAATCTGGAACAATTTTTTCTCTAAATTTCTATTGTTAGACAGGCACAACTTTGCATTAGGATGTATATTATATACCTGTTTTTCCTCATCAAAGAACCACAATCTGCTACAACCACCACAAATGTTATTTGACCAACATTTCTTACAAATTGAATTATCTTTGAATTTATTGCCTAATCCAGGTTGCATTTTCACAAATTTTGCCTTATCATTATATATGTTACTTCCACTAATATTGCCTAAAGAACACTTTTCTTCACCTGCATTCATGTGGCATGGGAAAATATCACCTTCTATAGAAATAGCCAATATGTCTCGATATAAAGAACACATCGTCTTAGATTGTTTGCCCACTATTGCAGAAAGAACATTCCAAAAAGTACCATCATACTCACATTCTGTGTTTTTTATATTTTTTGCAGTTTGAGCATACACGATATCTTTCTCTAAACTATGTTCATTCACAACATCTCCTTCCAAGCCCAGTTCTGTCTTGAAAAAATTATAAAGAGTTTGATGAGTAAATCCCATATCGACATGCTGTTGGGTATATGTAGCTTCATACTTCAAGTTTATATTTGGCAATGCTTTAACCTTTTCAATAAACTCAGAAATACGCAAATACGACCCTTGTCCAAATCTATCTATACGATTTGAATCATTTATCTCTTTAGGACCATCTACACTTATTGTCAAGAAAGAAAAATACCTTTTAATCAACTCTAAATTCTTTTTTGACCCCAAAGTTCCATTAGTTATCGCTCCAAAGTTTGGCAAATAGTCTATTTTTCTTTCTGCATACAATTTAGTAAACTCGGAGCAAACTAGTTCTATAATATGAGGATTCAAGAATGGCTCACCACCGAAAAAAACAATATTTTCAATCTCCTCAAATGTTTCCATACAAAAATCTATAAATTGCCTAGCAGTTTGTTCCGTCATTAAACCACGCTTCTGTTTGTAATTTCCTCCAGATGCATAGCAATACTTACACCGCAAATTGCAATCATTAGAAATATGTAAAGTTATTCTATTTATTATAGCCTTTTCACATTCACTTTTTTTTGTACTTGATAAAATCCTTTTTGAATTTAATCTACTTATTAAATTTATAATATCACCTACAGTAACCCCTGTCTCCTTTGAAACTTCCAAAACACTCATCCCACTTTGAAGAAAGTCAATTACTTGATAAGTCAATTTACTCAAAGTCATTAAAGAATATGTTTCCTTATCAAAAGAAGCATATTCCCCATTTTTTGAGAACAAATGTATATTTTCTAATTGTTGAGTCATTTTTATTTATTATTTTCAAGCGTGGGATAATCCCACGCTTAACGATACAAATATTACGGTTTATCAACTATTTTTTTCTGTAAACTTCTTCTGATCTAAGCCACACTTACCATTGAAGAGACCACAACCACCTTCTCCACACTTACCATTAGTAATACCACAGCCATTGTATTCGCTAGCAGAACCACCCAATACACCTTCCAACTGATTGAGTTCAATCGGCTCAAAATCTAATTGTTTTTTCATACTTCTTTACTTTTAAAAATGTTTATAATATTGTTAACTTACATACTTATCCAAAGATGATAAAATCATCTTCACTCTCCTCGTCACCATCAGGAATAAATATTAACGTTCCATCAGACAAACGAGTCCAACCGCCACCTAAAATTCTCTCCATTTCATTCATTGTCAATATTTCCATATTTTTATTCTTTAATATTACTATTATTTGATTTCGGTTGCAAAAGTACATAAGTTTTCGTAAAGCATCTCTAACAAAAAACTAATATTTTTCTAATATTTTTCTAATATTTCTGTTAGAATTTCCAGAATAATAATAATTTTCAGTACTTTATAAGATAGATTCATGTTTTTATTATACTTTTGAAATCCCAAAAGAACGCATAATTTCATCATATTGACAACCAAAGACATGCATATCAATCTTATAGTGGAATTTATCATTTGAGTTAAAAGAGCCTTAAATTGCTCCATAATCGAAAAAAATCCGCAAAAGACATGAATTTCTCAGATTTTATTTGTACTTTTGCCATGTCATTCAGATTTTTGCTGCTTTATTTTTTGCAACACTAAGATAAGTGAATTTTCTGACATGACAAAAGCCTAAAGCAACTTTCAGCTGCTCAGGTGTTTACAAAAATATCAACTTATAGTGTTGCAGAAATTAAGAGAAAGATGAAAAGGTCATTATTTATTTCGATTTTGGCGGTAATTATGGTAAGTTGCTTGCAAGGATACAATATCTATTTGCAATATCATAGCTATATTGAAGCCGAATTTACAAAAATCAATCCTATTATATATCAATCTATTGACGAGGAGCTCAATATCAGGACGAGAATTACTAAAAATCCCGATAAAATAGGGTCTCAGCATAGTTATCTGAAAGTATATGAACCAGGAGAGACGGCTCCAAAACTGGATAAAGGAGAAAAAATAACCGATGTCGCAAACTTTGATGTTAAAAAGTTGAAATCTCAAGGACTAATTAATTCAGAAACTGATCTTATCACTCTCATCCTTCAAGATTCAAATGAAGCCAAAGGGCGTCCCATTCAGCTTGCTCGCCTAGATACGATTTTCAAGAACAATCTGAAGGAAGATTATGAGCATAGCATCCTACTATTAGATAATGACAAAAAGGTTATCCAGACATACGGCAGAAAAGACATACCTTCCAGCTGGGTCTATTCAAAGGATTATGCAGTTAGCCTGGCTCACCCCAGATTTATCAGAGTGGCTATCCATATCTCTCCATCACAATTTATCTGGAACTCTATTGGAACTTTGGTCTTATCCCTGCTCTTCGTGCTTATTGCTGCTATCTGCATCGGATACCAACTGAAGGAAATCAAAAGAAAAGATGAGTTGTTAAAACATAGAGAATGCTGTGAAATATGCAGACGAAGGCGTAAAGGTAAATATAAGTATCTGTAAAAATGCAAACAATGCTTTGGTTGTCTGTATCTCAGATAACGGATGGGGGATTAGTACGAAAGACCAGAAGCAGATATTCAAACAGTTTTACCGAGTTCCACATGAGAATGGCCCTAAAGGACATGGCATCGGTCTAGCACTAGTAAAATACGTGGTGGAAGCCCATGGAGGAAAAATTACAGTAAACAGTAAACAAGGAAAGGGAAGTACATTTACGTTCAACATCCCTATCAAATAAAGGAGAATTAAAAATATGGCTGACAAAAAGGAAAAAACAAAAGTTCTCATCATAGACGATGACGTTACATTAGGAGCAATACTAGCTACAGGTCTGCAACTCTTGGATATAGAGCCTATTTATCAGACGTCATTGGCAGGATTACAATCTGTCGTAGAGACTTCTCATCCCAATATTATCTTATTGGATGTAGAAGTAGGCGATAGCAACAGCATCAATCTATTGCAGCAACTCAAACTATATGCAGCAGGCATCCCGGTCATTTTCATGTCGTCACATGTTGATGCGGGCTATCAATCAAAAGCTATTCTGGAAGGAGCTACAGCCTTCCTCAAGAAGCCAATTGATGTAGAAGAAGTAGCTGCCTATGTAAAACGATTCGCCTATGTAAAAGAGGAACAGCAAGATGCTGCTTCAACCATAGCAATAGCCAACTACACTTTCAACATTCAAAGTCGAGATCTTTTCAAAGAAGGTGAGAAAGTATGTCGTCTCACCTCCAAGCAAGCACAAGTTATCAAACTACTACTGACGCATCAAGGCGAAACGGTCTCCCGACAAGAATTGAAGCACGAACTTTGGCCAGACGGGAATGACTCCGATGCCAGTCTCGACAACTACATTTCGCAACTGCGCAAGATATTTGTTGCAGATAAAGACATCAATATCATAACCGTCCCTAAAATGGGCTTCAAACTCGAACTCTCTTAAAGCATAAAGGCATCGAAAAGTGAAGGCTTTTCGATGCCTTTGCTTTTTATAATAAGGTGATAATGTTAACATTACGTTAAAATATGAAAATAATTACCCAAAAGTTTGGAACTTATTGCAGAAAAGCATACCTTTGCAGTGTTCTATTGAAGTAGTACACTAAAACATTAA
>ERZ791794.1277-NODE-1277-length-13076-cov-4.165502_pt1 | contig 13076 bp, 8 predicted proteins | sample MGYA00510312_ERZ791794 | MGnify/ENA primary metagenome ERZ791794 (study PRJEB30046, sample SAMN00791977) | human gut metagenome | study: EMG produced TPA metagenomics assembly of the A metagenome-wide association study of gut microbiota in type 2... | reverse complement strand
GCCCTCCGGTGCTCGGAACCGCTACGCTCTAAGGTTGGCGGACCATCAAAGGTCTCGCCATGGTTGTGCGGGATGGGACCGCATGGGGACAAAGGCTTTGCATAAGCAGATTCATATAAATTTATAACAGAGTAATCATGTATACGTTTTTAGAAAATATGTTCAAGGTGCTCAAAGTGGCAGACAATAATGAACAACAGAAAGATTTGGCAGCTTTGGCGATTTGTGCGAATAATTTAGAAGCTATTGCTGTTCTGCAAAGACTCCATCAGTATTGCGTGAATATAGGCGACTTACAACATGCTGAAGAAATTCAGCAAGAGATTGTCAGATGCCAAAATGAAATTTCACAAGAGGTTTTGGAAAAGGTATTGAGAAGCAGTAATAATACATAGGCATAAGTGGTAATAATGCTGTATCTATACTGTAGCCATAACCTTGTTTTATAAGATAGTTGAAACGACTGAATACAAGTTAATGCTTGCTATCTTCTTTAAAGCGATACAAAAAACTTTTTTCAAAATACTGATAAGTGTTCCTGCTTGTAATATAGTGGGGATGTTGTATTGGTGATATACTATTTGATAAATGATTATGAAAAGAAAATTTACTATCGAAAATGTTGTCGAAAGATATTCGAATGCAATAAATGATTTAGCTGAGGTCCAAAGAGCGATTAATATTAAGGATGAAGCAGCTAGACTAAAGCATATGAGTGATGCGGGAGAAGCTCTTTCGCAAACAATAGAGTGGGCTCTTCATTGCTGCATTGATTCTCATAATTTAAATACTTTATCTAACAATTATGAGTGGGCTCCTGAGATGATAAATTCTTTCTTCTTGTCTGGTACAGAGAAAAAAACGTTATATTCTGAGACCTTAACCGGAGAGAAGCCAACTGTGAATTTTGATTTCTTGAAAAGCGAGAAAGCTGCTGTTACTAATAATAGAAAGCATAGAGCTGGAGATTTGGATTTTGAAAAGCAGAAAACTTATGCCATTGAAATCGCAAAATTTATTCATGAATACTTGGATGATACAACATATCTTTTGACTCTGGATGAAATGTTGGCTCCTGAGCATGATAAAATGTTGGAGTTTTATTCTGCATGTAATTCGTTTTCACACCAAGACTGTTTGTTTGTGTTGCTTTTAGACAACGTTGTTATGCAAACTGCTAACTTTGAACATTTATGTCGAGTAAAATGGGATTTGGTGATAGATATGTATATGAACTCCCAGGATAACGGATTTGTAAAGAACGCTCTTTCTGCAAAATCAATTCCGTTTAAAATAATAAATATATTGGATAGGGTTTCAGAAGATACGTTTCCTCTTTATAATGGTGAAGTTCCTGTAATTATGGCCAATGGATTACCCATGAAAGCGATGTCTTACAATAACGCTAGGGATTGGAATCGCTCCTATGGAAGTAAACTTGAGAAATTACTGGAACAGTTTTTCAAGGTGAATACTCAACAGAAAGTTATCGTTGTGAGTTTCATGCATAATGCCGAGTTTGTACGTAGCCTATTTTATAGCATAGATAAATTTGGTAGGGGGCTGTCTTTCGTGATTGCTAATGACTCCGATAATAAAATGGCTTCGCTTCATGATGATTTGGCAGATAATATCATTAGTTCCGGGCTAACGCCTTTGGAAGTGAATGAATGTATAAGTCGCTATTTACCAAAGAGGGGTGAAAATAGTGAACCTGCAACATATATCTTGCCTGATAAAGATGGGTCTTGTGTTGTTAAAGCCATTGAAATGCGCTCTTTTGAGGAAAATTTTGAGGTGTTGTATCAAGGAATTGAAGAAGGTTATCAAGAAAAAGAAGAAGACTTTTTAAGGGGATTATGCTCATTAACCTGGGAAGGTGCTCACCGAAAATTTGCATCAGTTAGAAATAAGCATTATCAGCAGTATGTAGCTAAGGTGGAAAAAGCATTGATGCAAGGAGATAGGTCTCTTATGCTCATCCATGAACCTGGATTTGGTGGCACAACTGTTGCGAGACAGATAGCTTATGACTTACATGATAAGTTTCCGACGCTTGTATTGAAACAATATAAAGGGGTATCCTTAAAAACCCAGTTGGAACATATATACGATATTACAAGCAAATCTGTGTTAGTTATTGCTGAGATTCCGCAGGTGGTTTCTAATGATGAATTTGAAAGATTGAAAGACCAGTTGAGCTCTACGAGACCTATTCTTTTGTTAGGCGTAAAGAGAGGAACGCCATCTAAGGATAAAGCTGTAAATAATTTGGTTGTGACTGATTGGGGAACAGATGTATGTCTGCTTGTAGATAAATTCAAACCATATCTGAATAGATACCCATCTCAGATTCAAAAAGAGAAGGAGAATATGCTTGATAAAATCGTAAGAGAATCAAGTGAAGCTTATGAGCGTACTCCATTTTTTATAGGTCTGCTTACTTTTGATGAGGACTTTTATGCGATTCATAGCTATTTGAAGAAGTTTGTAAATGCAATACAACACAATGAAAGCCAAAGAAAAGTCCTCATTTATCTTTCTCTGTGTGATGTATATGGTGTGAAAAAAGCATTACCTGAAGGATTTTTCGCTTCTGTTTTTAATGAGCAAGATAAAATAGGAAGTTTTAGTCTTGAGAATAGATTCAACCGAGCTGATGGCATTGTCAAGTCTTTGCTCTTGCTTGATAGAAATGCAGGACAAAAAAAATGGCAGATTAGACATCCTTTCTTCTCTCAGAAGCTGCTCCCGATGTTGCTGAATGGAACTGAAGCCGCTGACAATGGTAAGCTTATGAATCTTGGCTCGTATTGTAAGCAACTCATTTTTGAAATTGCAAGGAGTAGCTATAGAGAGTTACTTGAAGAAACGATTTTGCAACCTCTGATTATTGGTACAAAAGCTGACAGGGCAGGAGAAAACTTTACGAAGCTTGTAACTGATATGGATGCTGCCAATCAAGAAGATGTTTTTGTTACCTTATGTGATGCCTTTCCAGAAAATCCTCACTTTTGTTCGCATTTAGCAAGATATTATTCAAAAAATGAGGATTTTGATACTGCCATAAAGTATGCAGACTTAGCTTTGGAACTCAGTGTAGAGAAAGATTCTATGTTGTATCATATCAAAGCTATGTGCTATTATCGAAAAATTAAGTCTATAATTGATGCTTATAATGGCAAGAAGATTAAAAATAAGGAGGTAGAACAGGAAAATCTGAATTTAATCTTACAGAGATTTTTGCCACTAGCTAGTGAAAATTTCGAGTATGCTCGTTGCTATCAGCATGATGATGAGAAAGAAGTAACATACCTTCCGAACATTTACATGTTGATTAATGTTTTTGACTATGCCATTGATGTAAGAGGATTGGAAAAGAAAAAAGTGTTAGGAGAGGCTATAACTCCATATTGCCGTTGGATAGATGATGCGCAGAATTTATTGGATGCTCTAAAAAATGCTTATGTATCGAATGAATCAGAACAATATACTCTCTGTGAGGCTACGATGTGGGAATCTATCAAGGATTTTTCTGAGGTGATAAGTTTGCTTAACAGTCAAATAGACAAGGGGCAAAATATTAGCTTAGTCAGAAGATTGTTGGTTAGAGCTTATATTAAAAAGAATGATAAATATAAAAATGAAAATAAGACCAATTCAAGACTTCTTTCCTTGATGGAAGAAAATATCTTAAGTGACCCTAACGAAGTGAATAACTATATGCTCTGGTTTAATGTTACTCGTTATTCTCATATGAATATGGAAACGGTTTTGGGTAAAATGAATCAATGGAAAGGTTTGAATCCGACCAAAGATGTATTGTTCTATTGTTTTGTCTTCTATGCTATCAAGGCTATAAATAATGATTCTACAGCTGCTGGTATAGCTATTAATTTATTGGATCAATGTAAGCGCGCTCCAGGTGTGGATTCTGTTTATATCAAAGAGTGGTTTGTGAATGATGGACTTGGCATCAAGAAAAAAGCTGAGTTGAGTAATGGGGGTGAGGAACGAAGAAGAGTATATGGAACAATTTCCACATATAAGCATCCTGGTGATGCTCGTATAACTCTTGATTGTGGTCTTGAGGTATTTTTCAAGCCTTCAGTAAAGGGTATTACAGAAGCTAATCTTCATCATAATGTGAGCTGTTTAATCGGTTTCTCTTATGATGGTATTAGAGCGTGGGATGAATCTGTAAAGTTGGAAGAATAGAATCTTGCTAAGGAAAATCTTAGTTTGTATCAATTGTAATGTGAGGTATTAATATATATCATTAGTGTCCAATATTTATTGGCACTAATGATACTATTCTATTTGCCAAATTCTACCAAGATGTATTAACTCAGGCAAAGATGGTATATGGTAGAGGAAAGAAAATATAAGAGAATAATATGAAGAAGAATATTATTTTTGCTCTATTTACGGCATTTATGTTGATAGCTATTTCTGTCGGCTTTTATATGCAATGGAATCCTACAGTAGTAGCTATATTGTTGGGAATGTTATTTATGGGTACCATTTGCTATTTGATAGGTATTTGTAGACATTTGATTATTTCTAGTATTATTTCCTACAAGGAGAAGATACATAAAGCCTATCGAAAATACATTCGCAGAATAGCTGTCAATTGTGGTCGAAAAGTCAACCGATGGAAATTAGAAGATACGGGGGAAAACCACATATCTTTATTGTCTCCTATAGCCGATTTCAAGAGACATAAAGAATATATTATCCGTCTAAAAAATGCGATAGACCAACCAAATGTATTCAATATAGCTTTGACTGGCTCTTATGGAGCAGGCAAGAGTTCTATACTTAAAACTTTCAAAGCATATTACCCGGAATATCATTATGTGAATGTGTCGCTTGCGTCTTTTGTTGAGGTTAATATGTCTGAAAGTGATAGTACACCAAAGAGTAAAGAAGACAGCTTTGAGGAACAGTTGGAATATAGTATATTGCAACAACTCTTCTACCATGTAAAAGCGACAAATATACCAGAATCAAGATTCGGACGAATTGAAAGAACATCACGCAAGAAGCGATTTCTGGTGGTTGTGAGCATCTTGTTGTTTATTGTAGCAAACTTATTTCTATTTTGTCAGGAACAGGTGAACAAGTACTTCTTGATTCCAACAGAAGTCTTGAAATCTTCATTTTTATTTGGGATAAGTATCTCTGTACTCTTGATTGGTACATTTGTTATTTTGTTTCAACTTATTCTTTTCATAAAGAAGATTAGTATCAAAAATCTAACGTTAGATAAGGCTACGGTAGAATTTGAAGAGAAGAAGAATGTTTCCATTATGAATCGCTATTTGGATGAGATTCTTTATCTCTTCCAGGAAAAGAAGTATAATATTGTAATATTTGAAGATATTGACCGCTTTGAAAATACACATATATTTACAAAGCTGAGGGAATTAAACTTGATTCTTAACCAGTCAGAAGAAATAGGAAGGAGAATTATCTTTCTTTATGCACTGAAAGATGACATTTTTGCCAATGCAGAAGAACGGACAAAGTTCTTTGACTATATAGTTCCTGTTATTCCTTTTGTAAATGTTTCTAATTCTGGTGACTTGTTCAGAAGAAAAATAGCAAATCTACATATTCCAGAGGCAAAGGTGCGCTCTTCATTTATTACGGATATATCCGCATTTGTAAACGATATGAGGGTATTGACCAATGTCGTGAATGAGTTTGACCTATATCGTAACTTACTTGACAAGAAATTGAATAAGGAAAAATTATTGGCTATGATTCTGTATAAGAATCTTTATCCTACTGATTTTTCTTTGTTGCATCAGAATAAGGGCGTGGTTTATGAGACATTTATGTCTGTAGAAACATTAAGGGATGAAATCCAGAAAGATGATAGAAAACGAACAGCTGATATTGATTCTGAGATACAAGCGATAACAGAAGAGTCTCTTAGGTCTATAGAAGAATTGCGCGCTGTTATTGTTGGAAAGTTATTGAAATTATTGCCAAGCCTTGGTTGGGAAATATACTGTGATGGTAGCAAAACTGATATAGGTAGTCTATTTTCTGAAGAAAATATACTGCATATTCTGAATGGAAAAATTTATTTTATAAGCAACCGTTATAGTAATTCGTCTAGGCATCCTAAACTTGATGAAATCAAGTCTTCTTTGGGAGAAAGTTATAATTATGGTAAGAGAAAAGAGCAAATACAATCAATTGCGAATAACAAAATTGAATATCTAAGAGATGAACGCAAGGCTTTTATGGATGATATAGCAGCTATAGAAAAATATACACTCTCAGATATTGCAAAATCAGATAAGGATATCTTCGAGCATGTGGCCATACCAAAAGGTGAAGAAGAAAAACATAAGGTTCTCAAATATCTATTGGAGAAAGGTTATATAGACGAAGAGTATTTCTTCTATATTTCAATATTCCAAGAAGGAAGACTAACACCTTCTGATCAGGAATTCCTTCTTTCTATCAAATTCAATGCACCAAAGGAATTTGATTATAAGTTGCAAGAAATTCCTTCTCTTATCCAGAACCTATCTGTTGTAGATTATGACCATAAGGGAATATTGAACAAAGATCTGTTGGAATATTGTTTACTACATGAAGATGAATATGAGGAAAAATGTGATGCTATTCTTAAACAAATGGTTGTTCATGAACAATATGTAGATTTGCTATATCAATTCATGCAAGAAGGCAATTGTTTACCGACCTTCATCAAGCGATTAGTCCATATTGATAAAAATGTTTGGAAATCATTAAATATGGATATGAATCATACCAATAAGGATAAAGACTGGGGTATTTCCACGATGTTTAAGTATGCAGACATAAACGACATAAGATCTGTAAATACCTCATATCCATTCAATACTTATATAAACGATAACTACAATTATTCTGGTCTGTTTGAAGATATAGATCAAAAAAAGGTTCGGGAGCTTCTTGATTTGCTGGGTTTAAATGTTCAATCGTTGAAAGATGACAGCAATGGTACTGACACATATTCTTATATATATGAGAACAACATGTATGCTCTGACATTCGATAATATTAAGGTGATATTCAAGCATAACGAATTGCCTGTAGATAATTTGTTTTCTGCTATTTATACTTCTATAGAAGAGACAGAACTGAATGAACTGAAGGGATATGTTCATCAAGAATTACCAACGTTTGTAGATAATCTTATGTTTGCTCCAGGCAATACGCATGAGTCGTCTGATAGTATAGTGTCTTTAATGAATGAAGACTTTCAAGCAAGCGATATTATTAAACTTATCAATCACAATGTTACTTTATGGGATGATTGCAAGGGTATTTCAGATGAAAATATCGTAAGAAATTTGTTCTGGAAAAACAAAATTAAAATGACGATTGAAAATGTTAAACATTACTGCTCTTGCATAGGTACTTGGAAAATAGACAGCTCGCTTGTTGTATTCATGAATCTCAATGAGGAAAAGACCATGGAAGAATTTACCAAGCTTGTGCAAAATAATGATGAACATGAAACAGAGTTGTTAGCAAGTGTTGTACTGTCTGACAATATTAATAACAATATAGCTTTCTCCATATTTAATAACCATTGGCTAATAGATGTATGGAGTAAGGAACTTTCACAATTAAATGAAACGAGAATAAGATATGTTGTAGATGAAGGCATTATTAGTATATCTCCAAGTACTTATCAAGACATAATAACAGAACATCCACTGCTGAGCAAATACCTCCTTTGTAAAAATCCAGATAATATTATTTCAGAGTGGGATGAATTTGCTTTTAGCATAACTACAGTAGTTGGGATGCTGAGTTGGGTAGAATATAAAAAATACCATAGTTTCATATTAAATAAGATTGACTTGGAAAGTATCACGCCAGATATTGCGGATGCTTTATTATCCTATTTCAGCAAACCAGATAGTGAGTTTAACTTGTCTCTATATACGGAAGCTATGGAAAAGTCAAGTAATCCTGCTCTAAAGGTTTTAGCAAGTACATGTTGTATTGCGAAAAGAACATTGGCAATGAATGAACTGGCTGGTATCTTCGCTAAAACAAAAGGTATATTTGAAGGCCTTGAAAAGCAAGGAGAGGTTTATTCTATTTCAAAGGAAGTAGAAGGTGCACAACAATTCATGGAAACCCTACACCAAATCAAATATATTGGTCAGGTGAAAGAAAAAGGTGAATATCTGACAGGAAAAGTTTTAAAACGTAAACAAAAGTGAAATGAACAACATTCCACAAAACAAATCATTCCTCTGGCATCTCGACTTCGAGCCATTCACATGGCACACCTTCTACGGTGAGCAATGTCCGCCATTCGTTACCGAAGGGAACAAGGAGGCATGGCGACGCTATCTGAAAAAAATCATCAAGAAGCATCTGACGGCAGAGGTAATGAATACACCTGAGTTCAGGGAGATAGAGACAATGGTGAACTACGAGAAACTGGCTCGCATCAAAAGTGATGAGAAGAGAAAACGGTCCATGGAAAAGCAACGGTATCGCGCCAAGATGGAGCGACCGAGAATCAACTATATTCCGTAAGCGTCCAAAAACGGATTTGGTGATTTGAGAAAGATGATGTAACTTTGTCGCCAGTAATTTTAAACGTAAGTATAATGTACAGCGACAAAGACTTTCAGACATTCTGGTTCCGCTACAAGACGGAAGGGGAGCCACATGGAATTTCAATTAATTCCTTTTGTATTAACCAAGGTGTTCCATACAAGCAATTCTATGCGTGGTTCAAGAAGCATGCCAAGGATACTGTTATCCCTGTTGAAATAGAAGGAGCACCTACAGATGATGTTGAAGTCCCACCTCAGCCAGCATCCAAGCCAAAAGCAAAGAAGTCGAAGGGTGGCATACTCATTACCATCCAAACGACGGATGGTTTGTTTGTCAAGAAGGGTGGGCTTGACTATGTCGACATGAAGGACTTAGTGTCTAGATTGGAGGGATTATGACAGGAGAAGAACTACATAACTTTTGTAAATTCTTGTATTCGCAGATTCAGTCCAAGGATGAGGAGATAAGCCGCCTTACTGCCAATATTAAAGAGTTGACGGATGAGGTTCGATTGTCTCGTCTTCAACAGCAAACATACAATGATGAAAACAAGGCGGTAAGTGCCAGCCATTCTCAAAAGTTGGATGTTGTGCTTCAGCAATTACAAGAAACCAGGCAAGAGCTTACTGATATAAAGAGAAAGCTGAAAACTGCTGAGACCCTGTTGGCAGATGCCAAAGAGAAGAACCGTCAGTTGGAAGCTGAACGAGAGAAGGATGCCAAGGAGCGTAAGGACTTGGAGAATGATATCGCTCTCCTTCGTTCTGATCTTTACAGTGGAACAAAGAGCTAGCAGTCAGGTCGTTCTGCGGAAGAGGTAGGAGCTAATGATGGCAGGAATGATTTCGATGGTACGGATGCATCTTTACCAGAGGCAAATCGTAAGGATGATGTGTCCTCAGAGGCAAACTCTGATGGCGAGAAATCAGAGAAATCTCAATCCGGAGAGCCTAATAACTCTTCGGAAGACAGAGACTCTAGTAAAGGAACTCCGGGAACACCAACTCCTAAGACAATATATCATGGTCCTTCTCGTAAGGGTCGTACTTATAATAAGCATACAGTTGGTACGCCGATTATCCATAAGTGTGATTTGAGTCACTTGCCTGAATACTTCCAGCATTGAAGGACCGAGCCTTGGCTCCTGGTTCCAACGTAAACGTAGATGAGACATGGGAGTGATTCCAGACTCATTTCGGTCATCGTAAGACCTATATGTGGTGTTTGGTAAATCGAAAGGGCTCGTTGTTCTTCGGTAGTGTTCAGGGTGCATTGAGATCGGCAATGTACAATACCTTTATCCAGACTTGCAAGCAAGTCGGAGTCTCGTTCAGGCAATATTTCACGGCTTTGCTCAAAGCCGTGAAATCTGGTAGAACGGACTACGAGAACCTGCTTCCAATGACAATCTGCTTGGATTAATGAAATTTTTAGTGAAAGAAATTTGAAAATGAGATTTGCGGGCTTTGCAAAAAGCACGCAAATAGGGGCGTTGTGACATTTTTGGACGCTTACAAGAGTCGATAGTTGATATTCTGAATGATTATCTTCATTCTTAAAAAGCATCTAATAATGTGTGAGTAAGACATAATATGAAACTGATATATTGCTATATAGCGCACTTTCGCAATATCGAAAACCAGGAAGTATCTCTTTCTAATGAATTCGAATGTCATTACCGTGATTCTAAGTTGCTTATTGAAAAGCTGGAAAAGAATCCATTGATGGATTACATTTATGATAATGGGTTCATGAGTAATCTAAAGATCATTGTCGGAAAAACAGGGTCTGGTAAAACCAATTTCCTGCAACTAATTGGTATGGACGAGTGGCGCAGAATAGAGTCTGATGCTAGTGATGCTTATCTGTTGTTGTATAAAATGCATGATGGAAATGCCTTTTTTACTGAGGAAGTAGGTCTTGGTCATAAGAAACGTGCATATTATTTCACATATGATTTTGACAAGCATGTGGTTCTTTCCACTACTCCTGCAACTAAAGCGGATAAAGAGAATACGTATATAGTCAATGCCTTTGATAGATATGCTTTTGCAAACTGTCCTTACGAAGATGAAAGGCAGGAAGGGGTGTATCATACTGATACATTTATCCCAAGAATAATTGCTCAATATGGTAAGGCAAGTATTTCTATGGAATGTGATTTCTTAAAAGAGTACTTGAGTCATTTTGCAGAAGAAAGTATCAAAAGAAAGGCCTCTTTGGTTATTAAATGGAATAACTGGCAGAATAAAATCCATTCTGATTTGGATGAAAAACTGGTAAAAAAAGAGTATTGGACATATAAGGATAGAGCGGAAGAGCAAAAGGAAAAGAATCTTCGTAGCGGGCAATACGACAAGCCAGTACAGTATGATAAGAAATCTACTCCCAAGAGTCGTTTTATACATGACTTGATGGTAGATTTTGCCATATATTTGCGTAAGTGGGCTGAACAGGTGGATTATGAGTTTCCTGAAAAATACTACAGATATGCCGGCATGGTATATGATTTGGGAGTTGAAGACCCTAGAGAATTGCCTGATGGAGAGAAAATAGGTATTTTGAAACGTATCGATTGGTTATGCCAATATATTGATTACCATACTGATGAAGAAACCAGTAATCGAGGACTTGTTTGGCAGATTGGTTCTGATATTAGAGATTTTTTCCATCTTTTAAGTAAGATGGATGACAAATACTTCACAGATACAGAGTTCTCTATACCTGTAATGGATATAGATATTAGTGAAAAATCTGTGATGGGCGAAGTGTTTGAACGGATGGAGCAATATCGACCAGACGAAATTGGTGTTTTTACAAAATGTCTGTTACCTTATCATTGGACTTATGTAAGTTCTGGTGAGTATCAATATGCTAAGATATGGGGCGTGTTGGAAGAATATGGAGTAAAAGTTAAAATATTGACGCAAGGACAAAAATATTCGGAAGCCATTCAGCCCAATCTCATTCTTTTGCTGGATGAACCTGAGAATTATATGCACCCGGAAATGTGCAGGACTTTTATCAGAAATCTAAATGTCTTGCTAAGTAAACGTAACCCAAATTCGGAATTGCAAGTTCTGATTAGTACTCATTCACCATTTATGCTATCTGATGTTATGGCATCCCAGGTTATTAAAATGAACTATGATGAGTATGGTAAGTGCATTATCTCAAAAAGTGAGAGACCTTATTATGCTGCCAATGTTCATAGTATTATGGCAGATGGCTTCTTTTTGAAATATACCATCGGGGAACAGGCTCGTATTTTCTTGGAAGATAAGTTTGAGCTGTTAAAATCATTGGTATCTAGAAAGCGTGAGCTTTCTTTATCTGAAAAAGAAGAACTTACGATGATTCGCCAATTGATTCCGAATATAGGTGATACATTGATTCGTCATTGTTTCAGTATGTTGTTGGAAAAGTTGCAATAAGATGATAAGACTATTATTCCCGAATATAGAAGAATTGAAGCAGCTTCATTATGAAGCGATAAAAAGTTATGTGGCTGATATCATGCGCAAGGAACAACGCAAGGACTTTTATCAAAAGGTTATAGATCTTCCTGGATTTGAAAGTTATGACAAGGAGTATGATTTTAGACATGACACTTTTGATTGGCTCAAACAATTTGTGCTGGCCGATTGCTCGACTCTTGCCAGTTGGGTGGCTAATTGCCCTAAGCTTCTGAAATTTGATTATATGAAGAAGGTGTATATAAACAGATTCTCAAATGGTATCTCAAAATATGTTGATCGGCAAGAAACATATAATTCGTATGCTTTGTTTGAGAAGATGAATTTGAAGGTTTGTCCATATTGCGAGCATGAGTTTCTGGATGTAGTTGAAGTGATGCAGGGTAATCAGACGAAACGTACAATGGAGTTTGACCATTTCTATCCTAAAGGGAGTGATGAGTATCCAGCTTTGGCTATGTGTTTTTACAATTTGATACCAAGTTGTAAATCTTGTAATCAGCTCAAAATGACGAATCCGGTAGCTGCTAATCCTTATGAGGCTAATATAGAAAATCTTTCTTATTTCTATTCAAACCAACTGATTGGTGTGAATTATACTGCAGTATCAGAAACAGACTTCACAATCGGGCTTCATACAGAGGGAAATATGGTGGTTAATCAAGATACCCTAGGTTTAGAACAAAGATATCAAAGTCTGAATTCTACTGCTTGTCAATTGCTGAAGAACAAACAGAACTTCGATGATGATAAGTTGGCAGAGATGGAGCGTATGGGATTTGGAGCGGTAGAGGAACTAAAGCGTTCATTCTTTGGCAAACCTAGAAGCGAGGCTTTGGGTACAGAGTTGCATACAAAGATGAAAGAGGATTTAATTGGGTATTAAAGAATATAATGGCCAGAATGGGTAAGGAATACCAGTTGGAAGATTTTCTCCCAGACTTCGTTATCTAGCATGAAGTAGGGAATAGCTTTCCTGCTATCCTCTGCAAAATAGAAAAACAGATGTTT
>ERZ791794.1275-NODE-1275-length-13101-cov-9.523762_pt1 | contig 13101 bp, 10 predicted proteins | sample MGYA00510312_ERZ791794 | MGnify/ENA primary metagenome ERZ791794 (study PRJEB30046, sample SAMN00791977) | human gut metagenome | study: EMG produced TPA metagenomics assembly of the A metagenome-wide association study of gut microbiota in type 2... | reverse complement strand
AAGCTCGGCGGTGCTGTCCACCGGCGTGGCCGGGGCCCACAAGATTCAGGGCATCGGCGCGGGCTTTGTGCCCCAGGTGCTGGACACCCAGGTCTATGACGAGATCGTCCCCGTCACCAACGAGGACGCTTTTGCCCTGGGCCGGGAGGTAGGCCATTCCGAGGGCGTACTGGTGGGCATCTCCTCCGGCGCCGCCGTGTGGGCGGCTCTGCAGATCGCCCAGCGGCCGGAGTCCGCAGGCAAGACCATCGTGGTGCTTCTGCCCGACACCGGCGACCGGTATCTGTCCACCCCCCTGTTCGCGGAATAAAGAATTGCAGAAAACAAGGCCCTCCGGCGTCAGCCGGAGGGCCTTGTCGCGTTTTGTGTCACTTCCCCTGAGTGATCTGCTCGCACAGCCACTGGGAGAACAGATAGGCGAACTTTCCGTAGGGATGGACGCCGTCGCCGGTGTATTCCGGCAGCATGAAGCCGTCGTCGCCGCAGAACAGGGTGTCCGAGTCCAGGCAGCGGATGCGGTCGCCGTCGGCCAGCTCCGCAAAGCCCTGGTTCACGGCGGTCAGGCGGCTGTGGGCAAAGCTGGGATTCCCGGCAGCCACGTCGGCGGTGACGCCGTAGACCTTCAGAATGTAGATGGTGGCGTCCGGCTGGAGCTGGCGCAGCTGCTCCAGGTCGCTCTGGTAGGCGTCGAACAGGTTCCCCAGGGGATAACCGGCCTCGTTGAGGCCCAGCATCACGAAAATGTGGCTGTATTGCTTGCTGCGCAGCAGGGACCCCAGGTCCGTTGCGCCGAAATTCTTGTCGGAGGCGGTGGTGGAGAACATCTTGAACACCGTCATGCCCACGTCGGCGAAGTAGTCGGCGCTGCCCAGCCGGGCATAGTTGGCCACGTTCACCATCCGGGAGTCGCCGATGAACAGGGCGTCGTCGAAAAAGCTCTCGTCCTGGCCGTATACGGCGTTGGTGACCACCACCGGCGGCTCCGGCTCGGGTTCGGGTTCCGGGTCAGGCTCCGGTTCCGGTTCGGGTTCGGGGGCGGGGTCCGGCGCTGGCGGGGCGTCTTTCGCCGCCAGCATCCGCTGCCAGTCGGTGTCGTCCCGCAGCATCAGAAAGGGCACGGCGATGGCCCACTTGTCGTCATAGCCGCCCACGTATTTTTGCAGCTGTCCCTTCATCACCAGGCCGCACACAGCGGCGGCGATTCCGGTGACCACCAGGATAAAAGCCAGCGCCAGGGGACGGAAATTCTTGATATGCTTCATGATAACGCCCCCTTTAGAACGAGAAGTACATAAACGGATCGTTGGTGGCCACGGACATACAGTAAACGCAGGCCCAGAACAGCAACGCCAGGATCACCGTGCCCAGCCAGGTGCCGCGGATGCGGTTCCACAGCTTCTCCGGCCCGGGGGTAGAGAACACGATGCCCAGCACCAGCAGCCACCAATACTGTTTGCCATACTGCAGCCAGTCCCCGGCGTTGACGGCGATCCCCCGGGACACGAGGGGAAACAGTCGGCCCAGGTAAACGCCGATGCGGCTCACCGAGGGGATGGCGAACAGCATCCAGCTCAGGGGGATCATCAGCACCATGTACACCCGGGAGATTACCCGGCTGCGCGCCAGCACCCGGCCCCATCCGGCCCGCTCCAGGGCGATGAGGGCGAACAGCAGCAGGCCCCACAGCAGGAAGTTCAGGGTGCTGCCGTGCCACAGGCCCGTCAGGACCCACACCGCCAGCAGGTTCAGATAGGTCCGGGCCGTCCCCTCCCGGCTGCCGCCCAGGGGGATATAGACGTAATCCCGGAACCAGGAGCTGAGGCTGATGTGCCACCGCCGCCAGAAGTCCTGCATGGAGCGGGCGGCGTAGGGGTGTTCAAAGTTCCGGGGCAGCCGGAAGCCCAGCATCCGGCCCAAGCCCAGGGCCATCCAGGAATAGCCGCAGAAGTCCAGATACAATTGCAGGGAATAGGCCGCGATGCCCATCCACGCCAGAGGCGTGGACACGCTCTCATAGCCGATGTTCCCCACCTGACGCCACAGGCCGCCGATCTGGTTGGCCAGCAGCACCTTCATGGACAGGCCCAGGATGAAGTCCCGCAGGCCGCTGTCGAAGTCCTCCAGGCCCGGCCGGGGCGGGTCGGACAGCTGCTCATGCAGAGACAGTGGGTCCATCAGCGGGCCGGACAGCAGCTTGGGAAACAGCAGCACGCCGGTGAAAAACAGCAGGGGCTTTCTTTCCGCCGGGACCCGGCCCCGGTACACGTCGATCAGGTATGCCGCCAGCTGGAAGGAATAGAAGCTGATGGCCAGGGGTAGCGTCACTCCCAGACCCAGGAGTCCGGCGTATTTGAAGAAGAACAGGCAGCCGAACAGGGCCGCCAGGCCCAGCACCAGCAGTCCCCGGCTCTCCCGGGGCCGCATCCGCAGGCCCAGCAGATACACCAGAACCGCCAGACCCAGCAGCGGAGCCAGGCACCAGGGCCGCTGCCACACGCCGATGACGTAGAACACCAGGCTCCCCAGGCACAGCAGGCCCGCCCGCCAGCGGGCGGGGACTAGATAAAACGCCGCCAGAAACAGCGGCAGAAACACAAACACAAACGGAAGTGTATTAAAACCCATGAAAATATCCCTCTTAATTCTGGCGGGGCCGGGCCCCGGATGATCTCGCAAGGCATATTATAAGGCGGCCCCGGCGGAAAAGTCCAGTTAAAAAGAGGAAACAAAATGTAACAAATTATGACAAATACCCCGGCGCAGTGCGCCGGGGTATTGGGAGGATATAGGTTTTTCGCTTACCGCTGACCCTTGTCGTAGGGGATGCCCTCGGCCTTGGGGGCCCGGGACTTCTTGGAGGTGAAGGCCAGCACCAGCAGGGTGATCAGGTACGGCAGCATCCGGTACAGGTGGGCGCTGATGCCGATATTGGCCAGCAGGAACACGCCGTCGCCGTTGATGTCGATGCTGGCATATGCCGCGGCGATGCACTTGAACAGGCCGAACAGCAGGGACGCCCCGGCGATGTTCAGAGGCTTCCAGTTGCCGAAGATCATAACGGCCAGAGCCAGGAAGCCGAAGCCCGCCACGTCGCCGTTGGAGGAGCAGTTGGCCGTGGTCATGGCGTACACGAAGCCGCCCATGCCCGCCAGTGCGCCGGAAATGGTAACACCGGCATAGCGCATCTTATACACGTTGATGCCCAGGGAGTCCGCCGCCTGGGGATTTTCGCCGCAGGCCCGCAGACGCAGGCCGAACTTGGTCTTGTACAGGATGACGGACAGAATGATGAACAGCAGGATGCAGACGTAGGTGGCCAGGTAGATCTTATTCAGGAAGGTTTCCCCGAAGAAGCCCCAGTCCACGTTCTTATCCACGCCGAAGGTGGACTTTTTCAGCATGAACCAGCTGGCAGAGTCGCCGGTGGCCATCTGCAGGGTGTTCTGGTTGGCGATGATGCGGATCAGGAACAGCACCAGGGCCGGAGCCATCAGGTTCAGGGCCGTGCCGCCGATGGTCTGGTCGGCCCGGAGGTTGATGGACGCAAAGCTCAGCAGCAGGGAGAACACCGCGCCCATGGCCGCCGCCACCAGCATGGTCAGAAGCTCCAGCCCCTGAAGGGCCACCCAGTCACCGGCCTGCTTGGCGGCCAGCACCGCCTGGGACCCCTGCATCAGCCGCACGAACAGCACGCCGATGAAGGCGCCGAAGATCATGATACCTTCCAGGGCCAGGTTGATGATACCGCTTCGCTCGGCGAACACGCCCGCCAGGGCCACGATCATCAGGGGCACCGCGTAAATCAAAGTCTGTTGGATCAGAAACGTCATGCCTGGTCGCCTCCTTCCTCCGTCTGAGCCGCTATCGGCTCTGCCGGTTCCGTGGGTTCCTCCGCCGGTTCCTCCGGGGGTGCGGCGTCCGCCGCCGGGGCGGCAGTCTCCTCCACATGGGCGTGGGGCTTTTTCTTCCGGGACAGCATCATGCGGATGGCCAGGGAGAAGGCGGACAGGTACACGATCACGGAGATGATGACATCGGTGATATACTCGTTATAGGCCGTCAGGTTGGTCAGCTGCAGACCCACGATGTTCAGCATGGCCATGAAGATACCGGTGAAGATCACGGCGATGGGGTTGTTCAGGGCCAGCAGAGCCACGGGGATGCCGTTGAAGCCCACGGCGGGCAGGGCCTGATAGGTGGACCAATAGAACTCCGTGTTGCCGGAGAGCCAGTACAGGGCCGCGCCGGCTCCGGCCAGAGCACCGGCGATGGCCATGGACAGCACGATGTTGCGCTTGTCCCGGATACCGGCATAGCGGGCGGCGTGACGGTTGGCGCCGCAGGCCTTCAGCTCATAGCCCAGGGTGGTCTTGTTCATCAGGATGTACATGGCGATGGCGATGACGATGGCAACGAGAATGCCGCCGTTGACCTGGGAGCCGGGGAAGATGGCGTCCAGCCCCAGCTTGGGGGTGGCCACGCCGTTGAAAGTGGTCTTATAGATATAGCCGGACTTGGTGCTCTCGACCATATTCTTGAAATTGCTGATGTCGAACATCCAGGTCACCAGGTTGGCGGCAATCCAGTTGGTCATGATGCACGCCAGCACCTCGTTGATGTTCAGCAGGGCCTTCACCAGGCCGGGAATCGCGCCCCACAGAGCGCCGGACAGGCACCCGGCCAGGAAGGCCAGCACCCAGATAACGCCCACGGGCACCGCGCTGGAGGGAATGGACAGGGCCACCATCAGGGTGACCATGGTGGAGACCAGATACTGGCCGGGGGCGCCGATGTTGAACAGGCCCGTCTTGAAGGCCACGGCCACGGAAAGTCCCGTCATGATCAGGGGCGTGGCCCGGAACAGCATGTTGCCCAGGTTTACCGCGTTGAAGCCCCAGGTCAGGGTACCGGCGGCGTCGCGGCCGGTGCTGAAGATACCGGCAAAGATGATGCGGATGCCGTCCCATGCGCCGCTCAGGGAGATCTTCTCGTTGAACAGGCCCACGATCAGAACGGCGATGCCGCCCACTAAAAGACCCGCCACAATGGAGATCAGGGATGAGAGCACCTTTTTGGTGCCGTCTTTTTCGTAAAGCGCTGCCAGTGCGTTCTTTTTCATGCCTGGTCACCTCCCATATCGTCCCGCTTGGCGCCGGACATATACAGGCCCAGCTCGGCCACGGTGGTGGTTTTCGGATTCAGCTGGCCCACAAGCTGGCCCTCGTACATCACCAGGATGCGGTCGGACAGGCTCATGACCTCGTCCAGCTCCAGGGACACCAGCAGCACCGCCTTGCCCCGGTCCCGCTCGGCCACCAGCTGGCTGTGGATATACTCGATAGCGCCCACGTCCAGGCCGCGGGTGGGCTGCACCGCCACGATCAGGGACTTATCCCGGTCCACCTCGCGGGCGATGATGGCCTTCTGCTGGTTGCCGCCGGACATGCTGCGGGCGATGGTCACGGGCCCCTGGCCGCTGCGCACGTCGTACTGGTCGATGAGGTGCTGGGCGTATTCCCGGACGGCGGCGTTCTTAATGAAGCCCGCCTTCTGGAACTGCGGCTCCAGATACCGCTGGAGCACCATGTTCTGCTCCAGGGTGAAGTCCAGAATCAGGCCGTGCTTGTGCCGGTCCTCGGGAATGTGGCTCATGTTCTCGCCCCGGCGGCGGATGGAGGTATGGGTGATGTTCTTGCCGCACAGCTCCACGGTGCCGCCGGTGATCTTATCCAGGCCCGTCAGGCCCTGGACGAACTCCGTCTGGCCGTTGCCGTCGATACCGGCGATGCACACGATCTCTCCGGCCCGGACCTCCAGGCTCACGTCGTGAACGGCGTCCCGCTTGTGCTGGTGGGAGGCTACGCACATGTGCCGCACCCGCAGAACGGGGTCCTTGGGCTGGGCAGGCTCCTTCACCACCTGCAGCTGCACCGGGCGGCCCACCATCATGTTGGACAGCTCCTGCTTGTTGGTGTCGCAGGTGTTCACGGTGCCCACATACCGGCCCTTGCGCAGAACGGTGACCCGATCCGCCACGGCCGTGATCTCGTTGAGCTTGTGGGAGATAAACAGGATGGACTTACCCTCCTTGGTGAGGCTGCGCATGATGTCCATCAGCTCGTCGATCTCCTGGGGTGTCAGAACGGCGGTGGGTTCGTCGAAGATCAGGATCTCGTTGTCGCGATACAGCATCTTCAGGATCTCCACCCGCTGCTGCATACCCACGGTGATGTCCTCCACCTTGGCGTCCAGGTCCACCCGCAGGCCGTACCGCTGGGACAGCTCCTGGACCTTCTGCCGGGCCGCCTTTTTTTGCAGGAAGCCCAGCTTGGTATCCTCCGCGCCCAGGATGATGTTGTCCAGGACGGTGAACACGTCGATGAGCTTGAAGTGCTGGTGCACCATGCCGATGCCCAGCGCCGTTGCGTCGTTGGGGTCGTTGATCTTCACCGGCTTGCCGTTTTTGCGGATCTCGCCCTCCTCCGGCTGATACAGGCCGAACAGGACGGACATCAGTGTGGACTTGCCTGCGCCGTTTTCGCCCAGCAGGGCGTGGATCTCACCCTTGCGCAGCTGCAGGGTGATGTCGTCGTTGGCCTTGATGCCGGGAAACTCCTTGGTGATGTGAAGCATTTCGATCACATACTGGGGAGATTGCTCCATGCCGCCACCTACTTTCTCTCATTTTCCTGCCCGCTGCAATCGCTTCCGCCAGCGGACAATGTAACAAGTTTATTATAACGGTTGCGGTCGGGAATTGCAAGAACGAACCGGAAAAATAGATGTTTTTTGCATCCTTTTGCATCCTACACCTTTTGCATCCGGACGAAAACATCGCCGCTTGACAACCTATCGTTCGGTAGTGTAATGTAATAGACGTCATGCATTACTTCACCGGACTTGTGCGTTTCCATATTCGTCCGGAGCGGGAGGCAGACGCAAGGCACCCGTCTGGAGTCCTATCGAAAGCTGAAAACTGAGAACGCCTATGCCGCAGACAGCAGCCGGTATTTGGAAGCAAAACGGGCAAAATTCAAGGAGATATCCAAAATCAATAAATCAGACAGGAAAAGATAGCTGAAAATTGCAGGGCCGATCATCCGCAAGCCAACAGGCAGCGCGGATGATCGGCTCTTTTGTTTTTCTCTATCACGTCAGTTTGGCTCAGCCGGAGGGGTTTCATTTTTCCTGTTCTTTCAGCAGGGAATTGGGCGATATCTCAAGTGTTACGCCGCCCATACCAAGGGTGGTTTTGATCCCGATGCCGCAGAGAGTGGAAAACACCAGCAGCAGCTTCCACACCTCCTGCATAGGCGCGCTGAGGGCGGAGGAGAGTGTCAGGTATCCCGAAAATCCGGGAATTCTTGCGGATTTCAGCGTATAGCGCCCCGAGCGAAGCTGATAGTCTGTGATGCGGACGCCGCGCTCCAATGCGGCTGCCGCATCCTCGTCATCCAGCGAATACTCCGGAAACCATGCGCTCCATTTGGCCAGCAGACTCCTCAGCAGCAGCCGCTCCTGGGGAAAGATCACATAGCTGCCGTCCTGCTTGAAGGAGCTGGTGGTGTGAAAGCGTATGGTGACCCGCGAGGGCAGCCGCAGCTCCCTGGCGTACAGAACAAGCTCCTGCGCCGATGCAAAGCACTGCTTGTCCAGCAGAGCGGCCTGCAGCGTTGTTTGGCGCAGCGCAATGCAGGAAATGCTCTCCAGCACGGGCTCCAGCAGCTCATACAGCTCCCCTTGAAATACACTGACGACCCATAGGGTCCGGTTTTCCGCCTTATCATAGCGGATATACTGCGAGAGGGGTTTTTCTCCCTGCTCATGCAGCTGCCGGCCGATATCCTCCGGAAGCTGCTCCAGAAGCCAGCCATATAAGCGGTAAGCCATCATAGACGGAATGGGGGCCCCATCGGCAGAGCGCAGAGCGAAGCAATATTGTCCGATCACCGCACAGACACCTCGCAGATTCCGTAGGGATACATTTTCCCGTTCCACTGGGTGTATTTCATCATATGGGGCGACATCCCCCACCCCTCGTCATATTGATGGTAATGTCCCCGGAAGGTGCGGTGCATATATGCAGAGACCTCATGCAGCGCCTGCTCCTCTCCATAGTAGGGATAGGCCAACGATTTGGAAAAGAAGCCTGCGCCGCCGCCGAGGATCAGGCAGTGATTCATTCTGCCCGGAGCCGCCCCTTCCGGCAGTGCAAAGCCGCAGGCGTAGGTTTCCTCATAGTATCGGTCAAACGCCTCGATGGCGTCCACAATGGACTCGGCCGTCAGCTGTCCATGCAGGACGGATTGATCCAGCGTCAGAGAAAAGCGGATCCTTGTTCCCGGAGCCACTGCCTCGCGGCACAGATTGATGGCATTGACCTCGCCGCCGAATGCCGCGTCCCTCTTTCCGGTCAGCGTCATGGCGTTGTTGGGGATGGGTTCGCTGTCGGAAACAAGCACACCCCGCAGAAGGCTGCTCACGGCGTCCAGGCGCGTTTTTCCTTTGCTGTCGCGGACAAAACGCAGGGTGTTCAGATATTCCCGCTCCGGAATACCGTCCTCCTTGCTGTAGTCCCGCCAATTCCGGGTGCCCAGTATCCCCTGCTCCTGCATGGCCTGATACAGCAGGACCGTGCGCAGGGCGCCCTTGACACTGCTGCCGAGAACATAGGGACGGAAGGCATTGTCGCGCATAAATGCCTGAATATTCTTCAGGCTGTGTTCCGCGTCCAGCGCATCGCCTGCCGGCAGGTCGTAAACGCAAAGCGCCCGGATTCCTGCCTCGTCCAGTCCGCACTCCTGCCGGAGGAAGCTGTGCAGGTTGGTGCTCCCGCCCAGAATAAACCGCTCATAGCTGTCGGCCAGATCGTTTTCCGCCAGAAAGTGAATAAACCGATTGCGGTGCAGCACAGAGACCCGATTGCTCCTGCGGTTATAGATATACTCCGTGCGCTGATAGCTCTGACCGCTGCCGACAAACAGCGGAGACCGCACGGTCAGGATCAGCTCATACTGCTGAAGCTGTTCCAGCTCTCTCATACGGACACCCCCAAAAGAAGCGGCTTGCTGAAGCGATACACCGGATGGTCCTGCCTGGCCGCCAGATAGAGAGCTCCGCCGAAGCGCCGCCGCACCAAAGAGCCTGCCGTCAGGAAGAATTGCTCTCTCTTTTTCTGCCCCGATGGCGCAAAGGAGTCGGAGCTGACAAATCCGCCCCGTCTGGTCAGCGTGTAGGACGCATCTTCCATGGTGCGCTCCAGCTCCTCCTCATCAGGAAGCGCCGTGGTAAGCAGCAGATAGGCGGGGGCATCCCGGCAAAGCGCCCGGAACAGCCACGCTGTCTGCTCATCGAAGGGGTCATTCAGATAAATCTCATCATCTACCGTAAACTTTCCGTAGCCGGAGCTGACCTTTCCGCCGATGCCGCTCAATCCCAACGCACGCATCAGTGTGCGCAGCCATGCGGCATCATCGCTTTCAAGCCCTGCCAGCACATACAGGCCGCAGTCCTCCGCAAAGCGAAAGGCGCCCACATGATAGGGGAGCGTGTCCTGCCCCTCAAAAACGGCGGCGTGGGTGCTGTCCATGGGAACACCGAAGCACTGCTTTTTCCGGCCGGCATCGAACAGCCCCTGGCCGCGCATACAGGCGAGATAGTCCGCCATGTCCTCCACGGCAATATACGCCAGCTTTTTCATAGCCTTGCGTTCTGCCCCCGCAGTATGACCGTCCGTCCGGGCAGTCAGAAACGGGCGGGGCAGATAGTACCGCTCGCCGCACCACGGCATGGCGTCGGAGAGAAACAGCTGATTCGTTTGGGCTTTTTCAATCAGCGCTTCCACGCCGCTGTTTCCATACAGCGTCCGCGCCGTATGGCAGAGGGCTGAAAACAGCGTATCCGCGCAGAAGTGATCCTCCGAGGTGTAGAGCGAAAGCGCACTGTCCGAAGTGCCGAAATGGCAGGGCGTGTGAAAGCTCAGCTTAAACAGGAAGTAATTCATACGCCTCTACCTCCTTGAAAAGGGCGCACAGAGGTTCAAGCTCCACAGAGGTTTCAAAAGGCTCCAGCCGGAAATCACACAGGCTCACCCGGCCGCTTCCGCGGGAGCCGTGGCCGCCCAGATAGTCCATCTGCAGCAGCTTCATCCCCTTGGCCAACAGGGCAAAATCCTCGGCGGTCTGCCCTGCATCCTCTACATCGTACACAATGCTGACGGCAAAACGGGTGCCTGCCACCACGCGCTCGATAAAGCGGGGATTTGCAACGGAGGTGGCCCGATTGATGGCGTTTTCCGCCTTGACCTCGGTGATATGAACACGCTCCATCTCCTCTGCATTGGCCACAAAGCAGTCGGCGAACTGCAGGCGGGCGCGGTGCACCGGATCGGCGCTGCCGAAAAGGCGCTTGATGCGTTCGTCATCCTGATCGAAGGAGGGCATACGCTGGATATCCTTGCTGAGACTTCTGGCCAGAAGGGAACGCAGCTTGCCCTTCAGGCTGCTGCCGGGGATCATAGGCAGTCCGGTCAGCGGATCGCGCACCACCTGGCTGTCTACTGCGCCGATGGCGCTGAAGGCATTGCCTGCGCCGATATGCAGACCGGTGCGCACCACCAGGCAGCAGCGGATGATAATTTTTCCGTACATAAGCCTTAACCCTCCTTCATGTGCAGAATGAAGCGATGGTATGCCACCAAGGCTTCCATATAATGGGCGAAGTCCATCAGCTTAGCCCGGGAATCACCCAATCCCTTTATATACTCCAGAAGCTGCGCGCGCTCCAAAAACAGCTTTACCGCATCGTCGCGCCCCGCCTCATAGACCATGCGGATCCGCAGTGCGATCAGCCCCGAGGCGCTTTCCTCGGAAATGGTATCCGCCGTGCGCAGGTTTTCCCGATTATAGATCTCCGACACCAGGCTCAGCAGATTGCGGATCTTGTTGGTGCTGATCTTGTTCCGTTCATCATACAGCGAGCGGATGACCCGCTCCGCCTCGTCCACATAATTTGCAGGCAGCGGCCTGGCAGTGACCTCGCGGGGCGGGCGCGCTGCATTGCGGTTTGACTGCCTGCCCTGGCTGTTTCTGTCATTGTAGCCCATCCTTCTATCCCCTCTTTCTGTTTCGATACACATAGATGCAGATGGCCGTGAGAAGCTCTCCCCGGTCGGCGCTGTTCAATGCCCAACGGTACATATCCTCCGAAAAGCGCTTATAGCCGGGGTAATTGGGCGCGTTTCTTTTCGGCTCCAGTCTTGCCAGCAAGTAGGCATAGCGCGCCAGAGCGATCCCGCCCCCAGCCTGCGCCTGACGCAGAAGCTCCATCAGGCGATAAAGAAAGGCCGTGCCGTGTTCGCTGTCGCCGGAGGAAAAATATCGCTCCAGAGTGACCAGCTTTTCGCCGCAGATCCGTTCCAGATAGGTATCCCATGGGTAGCAGTGTCCGTCTCCTGCGGCAAAGAGGGCGATGCCGTCCTTATGCGGCAGGCTCTTTGCCTCATCCTCCAGCCCGGCGGTGAGAGAAGCGGCCTGACGGATGGGGAAATGATCCCCATAGATGCCGATCCCGGCGCTGATGGTCAGCGCGCCGCAGGTATAGCGGCGCAGAGCCTCCCGGATCCGCCGCGCCCCCTCCAGCACATCCGTCCATGCGCCCACCAGGAACACATCGTCGCCGCCGGAATAGACCACGGCCACCTGCAAGGCCCGGTAATGCTCAAATTCTCCGCTGAGGATGGGATTGATATAGCCCTTGAAAAACAGCGACATCTGTCGGGAAAACGCCGCCGTGCGGGACAGCGTGACAAAGTGCTGGCGCTTCACCGGATCGCTCTCTGCGGCGCATTCATAGCCGGAGACAAAGGACTGCCCCAGATTATCCACATCCATGCGGCACACGCCCAGGCGGGGCACACCCTCCGAGGCGCCGGCCAGCGCCGCCATGCTGTTGTCGGCGGCGTAATCGCCCACATAGATGCGGGTGCTGCAGCGCAGGCCCGCGCAGAAGCGATTCTTCGTATAGACGCGCGCCACGCCCTCGCCTGCGAGAAGCTGTCTTGCCCGGGCCTCATTGGTAAGGATAAAGGACAGCTCACCCTGGGCGGCGGGCAGTGTGAAGTCTGTACCGTCCGCATCGCGGCTGACCACATACACATCCTGTCCCTGGATTTTCCGGGACAGGCTCTCGAACAGGGCGCACCAGAGGCAGATGCAGGTATCCGCCTCCCCGTCGCGCAGGGCGTCTGTCCTGCCGCAGATCCGGCATTCCCGCTGGCCGGGGTCCTGATGGCTCTGATTCATCCGCCGAAGCTGCTGCACCGAATAGCGGTGCAGCTTCTTTTTTGCCACCTGATGGCTCACCCGGCGGAACATCGCCTGATAGGGGGCCTCCTCCGCCGGGGTGTTGGTCAGATCGTTGGCGCTGCAGGGGGTATAGCCGTCTGCCAGATACAGCCGCACGCCAAACTGCTCGATGAGGAAGTCGTTGAAGCGGGTGTTCCACGCCTGGATGGCCCGGACGGTCTTTTCCGTGTTGGGCAGCAGCACATAGCAGTGCCCGCCGCCGCTGTAGAGCAGATTGGCCCGGCTGAGGCCGCACAGCTGCAGCAGCTCGTCTATGTAGTGCTCCATGCACAGCTCCAGAAAGAAGGAGCGGCTTCGCAGGGACTTCAGCGCATTCCTGGTGGACACGCTGTAGATAAACTTCTGGATGCCGGAAAAATCGGCGGAATAGAGCAAAAACGCCTGCTGCAGGCGGAAGCTCTGCTCCTGCTGCACCAGGGCGGTGAAATAGTCCGTTTCGCCCCGATCCAGCAGATACTCGCTGATGCACGCCCCCACGGCGGCAGTGACCTTGCTGTGGTCATACAGGGAAATGTCGGGACTTTCCCCGGTGTTGGTGCTGGAGGGCACGGTGCTCATACAGCTCTCCCATACGGACAGCAGGGAGTTGAGCCACTCCTCCTGCGGCGGCAGGGCGGAAAGCTCCCGGCGCAGGGTCAGCAGGATCTGCTCATAGTCGCCGGCGGAGAGGCGGAAGGACCCGTCCAGCGGCAGACGAAGGCGGCCGTCCAGGGCGTGGGGCGGCAGGGTGTGCCCC
>ERZ791794.1258-NODE-1258-length-13243-cov-3.701471_pt1 | contig 13243 bp, 14 predicted proteins | sample MGYA00510312_ERZ791794 | MGnify/ENA primary metagenome ERZ791794 (study PRJEB30046, sample SAMN00791977) | human gut metagenome | study: EMG produced TPA metagenomics assembly of the A metagenome-wide association study of gut microbiota in type 2... | reverse complement strand
TTTATATTTATTATGCCTATTCTATATAATCCTAATAATGAAACCAACTGTACTATATTTAATTAATTTAAATTAAATGCAAAAAGGCAAAATATAATATTTTACCATTATATTTTGCCTTAATTTTATTAATATGTGCCTACAGTTGTTTTGCCTGCAATTACTTTTTGTTCTTTTTCAAATTTTAATAAGCTATATTGGTCAAAATTAGTAGCTATCATAATAGTGATTGGATTATATCCAGCTTTTTTGATTTTTTCAATATCAATTTCTACTAATTTATCGCCAACTTTTACTTCGTCGCCAGCTTTGACTAAAACTTTGAAGCCATCGCCTTTCATATTGACTGTATCAATACCTATATGAATTAAAATTTCCATATCTGTATCAAGCTTAAGTCCAAGAGCATGTCCTGTTTCTTCCATTACCATCATTACAGAACCATTAGCTGGTGCAGTAATATATTTTTCAGTTGGAATGATTGCTACACCATCACCCATAGCACGAGAAGCAAATGCTTCATCAGGTACATTTTCAATAGATACTAAATCACCAGTTGCAAAAGCTTTCAAACTTGGAGATTTATCTGTGTTAGAAACTAATTCTTCTTTTTGAAGTACATCAGGAGCTTGAAGTAAAGCTTCAAAACGTTCACGAACTTGTGGTACAGAAAGACCTACAATTACTTGAATAGCACAACCATTATGAACTAATCCATGAGCACCTGCTGCCATAAATACATTTGTATCTTTTACTAAACTATCATCTTTTACAGTTACACGAAGACGAGTAGCACAGTTTGTAACATCTACGATATTATTTTTACCACCTAAAGCTTTTAAAAATGCAGAAGCTTTTCTATCGCGTTCATCAATATTTTTGCTAGCTTTATAGTCAGCTTTAGTATAAAGTTTATCTGGTTCTGCATCATCGCCACGACCAGGAGTTTTCAAATCAAGTTTAATAATTAAAAATCTAAAAACAACAAACCAAATACAAGTAAAGATTAAACCAATGATAATTTGAGTAATATATGTTTCATAGTGATTATTAAATAATGGAATCCAATCCTGGAATAAAGCACAGTCTAATATACCGCCACCAAAGTTACCAGTTACACCAAAGAAATACATAGTAGCTGCTAAAGTACCAGCTAAAAGTGCATGAATTAAGAATAATACTGGAGCAATGAATAAGAAAGTAAATTCAAGTGGTTCAGTGATACCACAAAGTACGGCAGTGATTACTGCTGGAATTAAAATTGCTGCAACCTTTTTACGACGTTCAGGTTTAGCTGTGAAATAAATAGCAAGTGCGATACCTGGACAACCGAAGATTTTACTCATACCATGAAGTGCAAATCCACCTTGAGGGAATAACTCAATAAGAGGTTTTGTAGATTGAGCAAATTCTTGAATATGTTGAAGCCAATAAGCCTGTATGCCGCCATCAACAACGGCTGGACCAAAAATAAATGGAATATAAATGAAATGATGTAATCCTGTTGGAATTAAAATACGTTCTAAGAAAGTATAAAGCCATACACCAAACACACCAGCAGAAGTCAAGAAATATTGAAGTGAAGCAATACCTGCTTGGAATTGTGGCCAAATCAAACAAAATAGATAAGCTACAGGTAACATTAAAACAAAACCAGCAACAACTACTAAGGAAGAACCTTTAAATAAGCCTAAATAGTCTGGTAAGTTTACATCAAATAATTTTCCATGTAAATATACAGCTAATGAAGCAATTACGATAGCACCAATCATACCAGTATCTAAAGTTTTAATATTAGCTACCATAGCAAGACCACTACCTGCTACTGCTTCTTTAGAAAAATCTACGCCAAAACTTGGGCCCCATAAAGTCAACATTGCTTGTACAAAATAGTTGAAAATAATATATATTAAAAATGCTTCCATACATGCACGAGCATTATTTTTCTTTGCAAGCCCAATTGGTAAACCAATTACAAATAATAATGGTAACTGATTAAATACTGTCCAAGCACCTTGTTCAATAATATACCAAAAATTATACCAAGCAGTGCCTTTTTCAGCTATAGAACCTAATATCATTGGATTTTTACACAAAATTGACAATGCTACAATAATACCAAAAACCCCAAACATCAATACTGGTGTAAACATTGCACCGCCAAAACGTTGAACTTTTTGCATTACAACATCCTTATTAAATGCCATTTCTCTCGCCAGCCTTTCTTTGCTCTCTTATTTAATTAATATTACTATTTATGTAAACCTTCTGAATACTTTATTCAAAAATCAAGGCACAAAGTAATATGCTCTGTGCCTTGAAATTTTAGTAATACAATTCTCTTAATATATACTTCTCTTTATTATTTTAATTCAGGCCAATAATCTTTATTTGCTTCAATTAAATCATCTAAAATAGCTTTTGCTACAGATGCACTTGGTACTGTTTTAGATAAAGTGAGTGCTTGCCATAATTTCTGATAGCTACCTGTAATCCATGCTTCTACAACAAGTTTTTCTACAGATACTTGCTGTTCCATCAAACCTTTTTGGAATTGAGGAATTTTACCGATGCAAACTTTTTCATAACCATTAGAACCAACGATACAAGGAATTTCTACCATAGCTGTTGGATCAAAGTTAGAAATAGCACCATCATTTGGTACGATTAAAAGCATACGAGCTTTTTTATTGAAAGCAATAGCTTCTGCAAGGTCTACGATATAGCTTGCATGGTCATCACTTTGGAATTTACAATCAACAGCTGTACCTTTTTCTACAATTTCTTTAGCTGCTGCAAATACATTTTTTTCACGATGTTCCATAACTTCATTTGCACGAGTATGGTCTGGATGTTGATTGTCATGATTAAATACATAATCAGAGAATAAGTAATATTTTAAATATGTGTTTGGTAATGTATCTGGGTCAACAGCATAAACATCTTTAGCTTTGCCAAAAGTATCATTCCAACTAGCTTCATCATTATGAACTTCTGGATTTACAATATAACCATATTTAGCAACATGTTCTTTGATACGTGGCATTAAATCATTACCATCTTTATCGCGGATATCACACCACCAACCAAAATGATTAAGTCCATAATAGCGAACAGTCATATCTTTTCTGCCACCTGGAAGACCTAAAATTTCAGCCATTCTGTCTTCAATACCTACTGGCATATCGCAGATGTTGATGATTTTAGAATTTGGACGAAGTCTTCTAGTTGCTTCAGCTACGATAGCTGCTGGGTTAGAGTAGTTGAGCATCCAAGCATTTGGAGAATATTTTTCCATATAATCTAAGATTTCAATAACTCCACCAATAGAACGCATACCATAAGCAATTCCACCAGGACCACAAGTTTCTTGACCAAATACGCCATGTTTCATTGGAATTTTTTCATCTTTTTCACGCATTGCATATTTACCAACGCGAATGTGAGCCATTACAAAATCTATGTCAGTGAATGCTTCTTTTGGATCTGTTGTATAAGAAAATGCAATTTCAGGTGCACGTTCTTTTAATAATATTTCACATGCTTTAGCAATTTTTTCCTGACGTTCTGCATCATTATCATAAAATTTAATCTGACGAAGTGGGAAACGGTCTGCATGATCTAAAAGCATCATTACAATACCTGGTGTAAAAGTACTTCCGCCACCTGCAATTACGATTGAAGATTTTTTCATAATTAAAACCCCTTTTCTTTAATCATAAATTTCATTTATGTATTAGTTTTTATTTTTTATCAACCTCATGGCTATATAATAATCTAATATATCCACAAATTCAATAGTTTCAAGGGTTTTAGAGTTTTATTACCTTCACTTGCACTTTATCACAGCCCATGTGATATATCACATCACTATTAAAATACTATATATATTATAAATACTAATGCTTTTATTATTTCCCAAAATTGATATAAATATTTACCAAATTACTTTATCACATAAAAAAATCAGCCTCAAATATCTTTAACAATATTCTCAGCTGATAATATATTATATTTTTTCTATTCATCTACTGTCAACGTATTTTGACAAATGCGATGTAATAATTTAAATAATGTATATCTTTCTTCCGCCGTTAAGCCCTTCAATGCTTTCACACGATGTTTTGTTACTCGTTTTTCTAAAAAATCATAAAGCTCTATTGCATGTTCAGTAAGAAATATATATTTTTCTCTTTTCCCTTGAATGCGCTGACGCTTAACAAGATTTTTTTCTTCCATCTTTTTTATTGTTTTAGATATAGCTGCTGGTTCTACATTCAAACAATTGGCCAATTCTAACTGTGATATATTATCATGCTCTTTGACCATTTTCAAAATAGACCACTCAGAACTATATACATCTGCTGTATAAATCTCACTATTAAGCGTTTTTGAAAAAGCTCTCATCGTTTGATAAAGTTGATGAATTAATAAATCATCTAATCTATCATCTATTTGAAGATATTTTTCACTATCCACTTCTTTTATCCTATCCATATCATACTAATTCCTTTCTGCTAACTATATTCTTCGTTATAGCAGAAAATCTCTTATATGACAACTCATATTTTTATTTAAGCGAGTTCTTCCTGTTGATTTTGCTTTTTTTACTTTCTTTTGTAAAACAAAATGATTAAACATGAAGAATGCTATAAATATTATCATAACACCGATTACATAATAATACATATTAATATAACCAATTGAACCAGCTACACTGCCTAATAAAATAATACCACTGCTTGTACCAATATCTAACATATTATAAAAAGTAGCACTAGCACCACTACGGCGGTCTGAAGTAACTACATTAAGCATCCATGTCATAAGAGAAGGCAATAATAAACCACCTCCAAAACCATAAAATACAGAAGCTACTAATAATACAGTTAAAGATTATGCTGAAACTAATATTCCTAATCCAATCAAATATAAAATACCGCCTGGTAAAATTACCCAGAAGCCACCTTTACTATCAAAAATACGCCCGCCAAAAGGTCTAGAGATAAATACAAATATAGTACCAACTATAAAGAATAAACCTGCATTTTCAATACCTACTTCACTAGCCATCATTGCAATAAAAGTATTTACACTGCCATATGCTGCACCAAATAAAATTGTCAATATTGAAGGTATTCCTGTACCATATTCACACAACTTATGACGGATAGACATATGCTTTTTCTCAGTTGGTAAAGGAGCTTCTTTCGCATTACATAATTTTGCACTAACAGCAGCCAAAAAGGTAACTATCATTGAAGTAAAAAATAATATATTTGCACTAAAATCAGTCAATAACATAACACCCAAAGCAGGAGCTACAGCCATAGCCACTGTACTGCCAAGACCAAAATAACCAATGCCTTCTCCACGTCTTTGAGCTGGAATTACATCAGCAACCAGAGCAGCTGCAAAAGTCGTACTAAGACCAAAACCTATACCATGTAAAATACGTGCTGCTATCAAAGAATAAACTGATGTAAACATATCATAGCTCAAAGTAGCTAAAAAAGAACAAAGCAAACCTAAATATAAACATTTCTTTTTACCAAATTTACGTACACCTGCATCTGTGAATAAACGAATAAATATTGCAGAAAAACCAAAAATTCCTGTTATAATTCCAATTTCTGCACCACTAGCTCCAATTGACGCAACATATAATGGTAAAGTAGGTAATAAAAAATGAAAACCTGCAAATAATAATCCATTAGCACCAACTAAAGTTATAAAATTTCTTGTCCATAATTTTATATTTGACATTTTACCCTTCCTTTCAATAATTCTCATGAATTAACTAGTTAACTAATAAGCTATATTTATAATTAACTAGTTAATTATAAGACAATATTTAATATAAACTTTATGATTTAACATGTCAATATATCTTGAAAATGTTTATTTTATAAAATATTTCCAAATCTTCTAAATACAATAAAAACAGTATTTTAAAATTATAAAATACTGTTTAAAGTTCATTACTCTATTTGTTCTGCACAATATTGGCTATAACTAACAAACCACATTTCTACTGCCAAGAAAAAACCTAACATAGACTTATATTCAAAATCTACAGTAGCTGGCAAATCTATAGGCGTAACATATATATTTTCTGTACTAAGTGTTGCTAATGTATTGCTTTTTAATTGTGTCAAAGAAATAATCGGTATTCTTTGTAAATGAAGTTTTTTAGCAAGTTCTACAACATTTTTAGACTCTCCACTTAAAGAAATAATAATAAATAAATCATCTTTTCTTACATTTCTTATAACAGTTTTAAACTCATCTGGACCTTTTATCTCATAAACTAAAACATTACAATTTACAAATAAACGCAAAATTTCACTAGCAACATTTTTCTGTACATGACCTGAAGCATAGACAAATATTCTTTTAGCATTATGTAATAATTTATTTAATCTTGTGAAATCTTGTTTTGCTATCTCTTCCCCTACATGTTTACATAAATTTACTGTTGCTTGAGCAATATCCATTGATGGCTTTTCTCTTGCTTGACTTATTTCCATTTTTAACATCATTTTCAAATCACTAAAACCATCAAGACCTAATTTCTTAGCAAAACGAAGCACTGTTGTTCGTGAAACATTACAATTATCAGCTATATCATAAATAGAAATGTAACAACATTCTTTTTTATGTGCATAAATATAACGCCATACTATTAAATCTGTAGGATTTAACTTATCTAATTTGTTATTAACTAATTCTTCTAGTGTCATAATTACTTCCTCTTTTATTCCTATTCTAACATCATCCTTATAATATAGTATTTCAATCGCCTCTTATATGTCAAATAAAAAAATAGCTATTAGCATTCTAACTAATAGCTATTTTTACATATTTATAAATTTTTATTTACTACTTTTATTTGTTTGGCTTATATGACATCCACTGCAATGACAACTACCAGAACAACTACTTCCACTACCACATGAATCACATTTTCCTGAAGAAAAATTATGATATATGCGTTTCATACCAAAAACAAAAGCTATAAATATTATCAAAGCTATAATCCAAGTAGCGATATCACCTGTCGTCATTTAAAAGCCTCCTTTTATTTTTATACTAAATATCAAAATTTATCAAAAACCTAATAATGTGCCTACTTGATAAACTAATAAAGATACAACCCATGCTACAACAAAATTACCAATAGCAGATAAGAACATCCATTTCCAACCACCAGCTTCTTTCTTTATTGTACCAAGTGCTGTCATACATGGTGTATATAACTGGCTAAACACCATAAATGCTAATGCAGACATTGTCGTAAATGCCATCTGTAATCCAGTATTAGCTACCATACCTACAGCTTCAACAGTTTCAGTATCAGGGCTTAAATCAGGTAAACCATATAAAATACCCATTGTAGAAATAACAGCTTCTTTCGCCATAATACCAGTAATAACAGCAGAGCCAGCTTCCCATGTATCAAAACCATGGAATACAAACAATGTGGACATAATACCACCAAGACTAGCCAATAAAGATTCAGACATATCTTCTACTTGACCTGCAAAATTATAACTGCTTAAGAACCATAAAATTACAGACATAGCAAAAATTATTGTACCTGCTTTTATGAGATAACCTTTACCTTTATCCCATGTTTCTAACAATACTGTTTTCATATCTGGTATACGATATGGTGGTAATTCTAAAACAAAGCTTGTATTATCTTTTTCAAATACAGTTCTGCTCAATATACTAGAAGCTAAAATTGCACCAATTATACCGATAAGATACATAGCAAATACAACATTGCCTGCATTTTCACCAAAGAAAATAGCTCCAAATAATGCCATTACTGGAAGTTTAGCACCACAAGTTAAAAACGGTGTTACTAAAATAGTTATCATACGGTCTTTTTCTGAATCTAACGCTCTAGCTCCCATAATACCTGGAACAGCACAACCGAAACCACAAATAATAGGCATCAATGCTTTACCACTAAGACCAGCTCGACGCATAATTGGGTCCATGACAAAAGCCACACGAGCCATATATCCTGTACCATCTAAGAAACTCAAACAGAAAAATAACGTGAAAATAAGTGGCACAAAAGTAAGCACTCCACCTACACCAGCTATAATACCATCACATACTAAAGAATGTAACCAATCAGCTACACCTAATCCAGTCAACGCTTCATCTGCCCAACCATAAAAATCTTCATTTATAAGTACATCTAATTCATCAGCAATCGGTTGACCAATCCATGTAAAAGTAATCTGGAATACAAGATATAACATTAATACTAAAATAGGTAATGCCATAAAGCCATTAGCTAATATTTTATCAATCTTTTCAGTGAGATTATTACCTACATTTTCTTTAACGACAACTTGCTCTACAATTTTATCAATAAAAGCATAACGTGCTTCTATAATTGCTTCTTCTAATTTTTCTTTATCGCTAATAGTAGCTTTTAATTTTTCAATATTAGCAATATGTTCTTCTACTTGTTGAGAATTTTTATAACTATCCATCACTGTAGAAGTGAAAATATCTAATAATTTATTAGTGGATTTTTTACTGCGACCTACAGTTTCTACTACAGGCATTCCTAATAATTTTTCTAACTTAGCTGTAGAAATTTTAATTCCTTTTCTATTCGCTTCGTCCATCATATTAAGGTCAACTAATACAGGAATACGACGCTCTAGCAATTGTAAACATAAAAATAAATTACGTTCAATATTAGAAGAATCAATGACATCTACAATAATATCAGGTTTTTCTCCACTTAAATAGTTTTCTACGATAATTTCTTCTGGAGAACGTCCATTTATGCTATATGTACCAGGTAAATCCATTACAGATATAGCTCTATCTTTATGTTTTGTATAACCTACTTTTTTATCTACTGTAACTCCTGGCCAGTTACCAATTTTTTGTCTAATACCAGTTAATTCATTGAATATTGTTGATTTCCCAGTATTGGGATTTCCTGTCAACGCTACGGATAATGTTGCCACTATTATCTCCCTCCCATTAATTATTAAGCAATTTGAGTAACTGCAATTTTTGCTGCATCAGATAAACGAATAGACATATTAAAAGAACGAATAGATATCGCAATCGGGTCTCCAAGTGGCGCTGAACGCAATACCTTTACTTTTGTACCTTTTACCATTCCCATACTCATAAGACGCTCTTTCAATTCTGAAGCCTCTATAGACTCAACTTTTACTACCATTCCTGGTTTTGCTTCCTTTAAAGTCATAATATTCCTCCTTCTATTTTAAAATCTCTTTTTATATTTGTTTTTTGATTTTGATAATAATTATTATTTCTGTTAACAACTGCATTATATAGCAAATGATAATCCATGTCAATAAAAATGATAAACATTATCTGTATAATTATATTTATTCTCAATAAAATAAAAAGCAAGAGTACCATCTACCCTTGCTTTTATAGTTAATATATCATCTTATTATATTTTTAATTACACCGCCGCCGCCAACGATTTCATCTTCGTAAAATACTACAGATTGCCCTGGTGTAATCGCTCTTTGTGGTTCACTAAATAAAATTTTAGCCAAATTGCCATTGTCTAATGGTTCCACAGTACATTCACATTCTTTAGCACCATAACGAATTTTAGCAGTAGTAACAAATTTTTCAGTGAAATCATCTCTCGTGATAAAGTTTAAATCTTTAGCTACTAATCCTTTAGCAAAAACATCTTTATTTTCACCAACAATTACACGATTGCGTTTCACATCTAAACCTACTACATATAATGGATAAGCAGCAGCTATACCTAATCCTTTTCTTTGTCCCACAGTATATAATGGTACGCCTTCATGTCGACCCAACTTATTACCATTGACATCAACAATATCACCAGGTTTTAAAATATGTGGTGCTTTTACTTTTAAATAAGCTTTATAATCATCATTTGGAATAAAACAAATCTCCTGACTTTCAGGCTTATTAGCTACTGGTAAATTCATTTTTCCAGCTAATTCACGAGTTTTTTCCTTGCTATAATTTCCAAGTGGCAACATAAAATGCTTTAATACATCTTGTGTCAAAGTATATAAAACATATGATTGGTCTTTTCTTACATCTAAACCTTTTTTTAATAAATATCTACCTGTTTTTTCATCTTGTTCAATACGTGCATAATGACCAGTAGCTATACAATCTGCACCTAATTCTAAACAATCTTTCAATAAACTACCAAATTTTACAGTATTATTACATCTCACACAAGGATTAGGTGTTCTACCCTTTGCATATTCACTGATAAAATATTTTATTACATCATCTTTAAATTTCTTATGATAATTAACTACATAATGTGGAATATGCAAAGCATCTGCTACTTTTTTAGCATCACTGACAGCAGTTGAACCGCCTGCTTCTCTACTTTCATCACTTAAAGTCATTGTTACGCCAATAACATCATAACCTTGTTCTATCAATAAAGCAGCTGTAAGCGAACTATCTACGCCACCACTCATAGCTACTGCTACCTTTTTTTTCATCTTCTTTTCCCCTCTAAAAATCTATCTGCAAATAACAAATATATATTTCCTAGTAAATAACTAAGATATATTCATATACTAACAAACTAATGCTTCTTTGTCAAAATTAAGCTTTTATTTTTTCACAAAACTGCATATATTTACCGATTTTTTCTTCATATCCATTTGATGTTGGCATATAATATTTAGCATTTTTTATTTTATCAGGCAAATATTGTTGTTTCACTATATGATATGGATAATCATGAGCATATTTATAATCTACACCATGACCAAGCTTTTTAGCACCTTTATAATGACAATCTCTTAAATGTATTGGCACTTGTCCACAATCTTGGCTTTTTACTTGTTCTATAGCTTTATCAATCGCCAAATAACTGGCATTACTTTTAGGCGCAGATGCTATATATGTTACTGCTTGTGCAAGTGGTATACGAGCTTCAGGCATACCCAAAAATTGGACAGCTTGCACTGTAGCCATAGCCAAAACCAATGCTTGTGGGTCTGCATTTCCCACATCTTCAGATGCACAAATAGCAATTCTTCGAGCAATAAAATTAATATCTTCACCTGCTACTAACATTCTTGCTAAATAGTGCAACGCCGCATCAGGGTCGCTTCCCCTCATACTCTTGATAAATGCCGATACTATATCATAGTGATTATCGCCATTTTTATCATATGTCTGAATTTTTTCACTGATAATACTTTCAATAATTTCTTTATTTATATTATGATTTTGCTCTAATGCCACATCGCCAACTTGCTCTAATATATTCAAAGCCACTCTAGCATCACCACCAGCATATTGAGCTATTATCGATAATACTTCATCATCATATTTAAATTCATATTTACCCAAACCGCGAACTTTATCTTCTAAAGCTACTTTTAAGATATCAATTAAATTTTGTTCATCTAATAATTCTAATTTTACTACACGAACTCTAGATAATAACGCATGATTTACTTCAAAATACGGATTTTCTGTAGTAGCACCAATCAAGATAATTCTACCATCTTCAACATAAGGCAATAATACATCTTGTTGAGCCTTATTAAAACGATGTATTTCATCTAAAAATATAATTGTACGTTTACGATAATATCTTCTATTTTCATCAGCTTTTTCAATGATTTTACGCACATCAGAGATACCAGCAGACACCGCGTTTAATCGAGAAAATTCACTTTTTGTCATACCTGCAATCATTTTCGCAAGCGTTGTCTTTCCTGTACCTGGAGGCCCATATAAAATCATCGAAGGTATTTTATCTTCTTGTACCATTCTCCGTAAAAATGATTTTTTGCCCAGTATTTTTTCCTGTCCTATATATTCATCAAAATTACGTGGTCGCATTCTTTCAGCTAATGGACGATAGTCTTCATCCATCTCTATAGTATTTTCGCTTATACTTTCATTATTTTCACTAGCCATTGCTGAAAATAAGTCTAAATCTTGCATATTATTCTCCTGTTGAACCAAAACCGCCACTTCTTATAGTATCAACTTTTTTTTCATCATCTATAATTAAAAATTTATAAAAAATGGCTTGAGCTATTCTCATACCTTTAGTAATTTCTACATCTTCATTACCAAAGTTTATCAGACCAATCATTATATGACCTTCATTATCTTCATTGTTATAATAATCTGCATCAATAACACCTTGAGAATTTACTAAATTCAAATGTTTTTTAAAAGCTAAACTAGAACGAATATGTATACCTAAATATTCATCATCTTGCATATAAGCTTTTAATCCTGTTGCAATTACTGCCATTTTCCCAGCTTTTATAATTTTATCTTCAGCAGCTTCAATATCATAACCTGCTGATTTACTTGTTTTTCGAGTTGGTAAATTTATATGTTTATCTTTAAAATCACTCACTATTTCAAAACCACGATTACGCAAAAAAACAACTCCTTAAAATTATATTTAATATTTTTCATAGCTCAATATTTTATTATATAACAAAAAATGCACTGTGCAATCACACAGTGCATAATAAATTCATTTGGAGGCGGCACCCAGATTTGAACTGGGGAATAAAGGTTTTGCAGACCTCTGCCTTACCACTTGGCTATGCCGCCGTCTGGAGCGGAAAACGAGGCTCGAACTCGCGACCCTCACCTTGGCAAGGTGATGCTCTACCACTGAGCTACTTCCGCATTTGACGTTTTTTGTCTGCCGCTGTATCAGCGACATATATTATTATATGCATAACAGAGTATTTTGTCAACAACTTTTTTGAAAAAAATTTAAAAAATTTTTCAATGCCTCCAAAAGCCCAATAAATAAGCTATTTTCCCATTATATAGAAATGAAAAAATAGCTTATTATTCAAAATTTCTTAAAGAACTTCAGAAAAATATATTACTGTTACAGTATCATCTAAAGTAATTCGACGCTGATAAATATTTTCAAAATCTAAACGTAATTCTTCTAATGAATCAATTTCTGGATTTTGGTGACCTAAATCTCTTGAAGTTAATTCAGCGAATTTTTTTACGCGAACTTTATCAATGATTGCTGTATACAATCTTTTTTTCACTTCATATTTTTTACCAGTAGTAATCCACACTATAGAACTTTCTGGATATTGATTGCGAACGTCTCCTAAGCGAACAGTACAATTTTTTTTACGTGACATAATCAATTCTTCATGTTTTTTTGCCTGAAAGTTTAATGCCATCATTATAATCAGCCTCCAAT
>ERZ791794.1255-NODE-1255-length-13279-cov-83.041364_pt1 | contig 13279 bp, 9 predicted proteins | sample MGYA00510312_ERZ791794 | MGnify/ENA primary metagenome ERZ791794 (study PRJEB30046, sample SAMN00791977) | human gut metagenome | study: EMG produced TPA metagenomics assembly of the A metagenome-wide association study of gut microbiota in type 2... | reverse complement strand
TAGAGCAACAGACTCATAATCTGGAGGTCCTAGGTTCAAGCCCTAGCTGGTCCACGCTTCTATTACAGCGACTTACGAGCAATCGTGGGCCGCTGTTTTTCTTTTTTCACAAAACGTATCCGACAGAAAAAAAGAGGGCAACTGGAGCTTTTGCAACCAAGTTGCAGAAACCTTTTCGTAATTTTGCAACCGAAATAGAAAAAGGAACTGAATGTTCCTGGTTATATAGAACTAAAAGTATTGCAAAATTATGGAAGAAATGAAACATTCTCACGAACATCATCATGAATGCCATTGTGAAAATTCTCACGAACATCATCATGAGCACAATCATGACTGCTCATGCGGCACAGAAGGACATGAGCACCAGGGGTGCGGTTGCCACCACCATCATCACCATAAAGAAGGCGGTTTGAAATCCAAACTCTTTCTGATAGGAGCAACCATCATCCTCCTGATTATCGCTGTTTTCATCGAAAAGGAATACAGTCTGGCTACCTGGCAGTTACTCCTCGTCTATCTCATTCCTTATTTATTGATAGGACATGAGACGCTGGGCGAAGCTGCAGAAGGTATTGCCAAGGGCGATATGTTTAACGAAAACTTTCTGATGGCTATTGCAACCATCGGAGCACTTTGCATCGGATTCTTCCCAGGATCAGATACAGAATTTCCGGAGGCAGTCTTTGTGATGCTCTTCTTTCAGGTGGGCGAACTCTTCGAAGGATATGCGGAAGGAAAGAGCCGCAACAGTATTTCGCATCTGATGAATATCCGACCGGATGTAGCGAATGTTGAAAGAAACGGAAAAGTAGAGTCAGTTTCGCCAGAAGACGTCAAGATAGGAGAAACTATCGTAATCCGTCCGGGAGAGAAAGTTCCATTGGATGGTATTGTTGTTGAGGGAAGCTCAGCCTTGAATACAATTGCCCTGACAGGTGAGAGTATGCCACGGGATTTGAATGAAGGCGATACTATCATGTCCGGTTGCATCAACCTTTCAGGAGTAGTTCGTGTACGCACCACCAAGAGTTTTGGCGAAAGTACCGTATCCAAGATTATCTCTCTGGTAGAGAGTGCAGACAAGAACAAGTCGAAGAGCGAGGCTTTCATCACCCGTTTCGCCCGAGTCTATACTCCTATCGTTGTTTTCGCAGCCATTGCCCTGGCGGTTATTCCTCCATTCCTGGCAGCAACAGGAATCGTAGGTGAAGGAACCTTTGGCGAGAACTTCCCATTATGGCTCAACCGCGCCTTGATATTCCTGGTAGTTTCCTGTCCTTGCGCCCTGGTCATCAGCGTGCCCCTCACCTTCTTTGGCGGCATCGGCGGAGCATCCCGGAACGGTATTCTCATTAAGGGCAGCAACTATATGGATGCTTTAGCCAAGGTGGGAACCGTTGTGTTCGACAAGACCGGAACTCTGACCCACGGAGAGTTTGCCGTGGCAGCTGTTCATGCTGATGATTCCTGCCCAGACCATTCATCCCACGATGCAGATAATGTGCATATTGGCGAATATTCTGACAAGGAGAAGATTCTGCTACATCTGGCAGCTCATGCCGAGCATTTCACCACTCATCCTATCGGCGCAGCCCTGCGTACTGCCTTCCCGCAAGAAGCAACGGATGGCTGCGAGGTGACCGATGTAGAGGAGATTGCAGGACAGGGTATCCGTGCCAAAGTGAACGGCAAGGTGGTTTGCGTGGGCAACAAGAAGATGATGGAAAGCATCGGCGCCCAATGGCACGACTGCAACCAGGTGGGAACCATCATCCACGTCGCCATTGATGGCAAGTATGCGGGACATATTGTGATCAACGACACTCTTAAGGAAGGAAGCGCCCATGCCATCAGAGAACTGAAAGAACTGGGAGTAGAGAAAACGGTAATGCTGACGGGCGACCGCAGAGAAGTGGGAGAAGATGTAGCCCACAAACTGGGACTGGACGAGTGCCGCGCAGAACTGCTGCCAACCGATAAGGTTTCGCATGTAGAACAACTGCTGAAGACAAAACCGGCAGGCAAGACGCTCGCTTATGTAGGCGATGGCATCAACGATGCCCCTGTATTGAAGCGTGCCGATGTGGGCATTGCCATGGGTGGACTGGGTAGCGATGCAGCCATCGAAGCTGCCGATGTAGTACTGATGGATGATGACCCTAGAAAGATTGCCCTTGCCGTAAAGATAGCCAGAAGAACCATTCATATCGCTCACGAGAACGTGATATTTGCCATCGGAGTGAAGGTTGCCGTACTGATTCTCGCCACCATTGGTCTCGGCACCATGTGGATGGCAGTCTTTGCCGATGTAGGTGTTACGGTACTGGCTGTATTGAACGCCATGAGAAGTTTGGGTAAAAATCGTCTTTTTTATCGTTAAATACCAAAATAAGTTGTATCTTTGCAACCGAATTTTAATATACAATACTGAATGGTTATGTATAAAAAAGACATTTTGACTATGAATAAGATTATCAAACTCATCTTCGTGCTCTGCTGCTTCTGCGGCATTGCACAGGCTCAGCCTCAACGCCCAAAGCTCGTTGTAGGCATCGTTATCGACCAGATGCGATGGGATTATCTCTATCGCTACTACGCCCGCTACGGCGAAGGCGGATTCAAGAGAATGCTCGGAGAAGGATTCAGCGTAGAAAACTGCAAGATTCCTAACATCCCTTCGGTTACAGCCATCGGCCACTCTTCTATCTGGACCGGTTCCGTTCCTTCTATCCACGGAATTGCAGGAAACAACTTCGTGAAAGATGGAAAGGTAGTGTATTGTACTGCCGACGATACCGTCAACCCGGTAGGTTCTGACAGCAAGGCGGGCAAGATGTCACCTCGCAATCTGTGGGTAACTACTATCGGCGATGAACTCCGTCTGGCTACCAACAACCGCTCTAAGGTGATTGGTGTAGCCTTGAAAGACAGAGCATCCATTCTCCCTGCGGGTCATCACGCCAATGGCGCTTTCTGGTTTGATGATAAGTCGGGCAAGTTCATCACCAGTACTTTCTATATGGATAAGTTGCCTGAGTGGGTGAACAAGTTCAACAAGCAGAAACTCCCAAACAAGTATCTTTCCAAAAAATGGGAGACGCTCTACCCTATCGATTCCTACAAGGAGAGCACCAGCGATGACAACAACTACGAGAATGGAATTGTTGAAGGCGAAAAGGCAGTATTGCCACTCGATCTGCCTACCTTATATAAGAAGCATGGTTACAAGATTCTCCGCAATACCCCATTCGGCTGCAACCTGACCTTCGATATTGCCAAGGCAGCCATCGCAGGCGAGAACCTGGGTAGAAACACAGATACTGACCTGCTGACCATCAGCTGTTCAAGCACCGATTACATCGGTCATCAGGTGGGCGTGAACGCCATCGAAACAGAAGATTGCTATCTCAGATTAGATAAGGCATTGGCAGATTTCTTCGCTTATCTCGACCAGACCGTGGGCAAGGGAAATTATCTCACCTTCCTCACCGCCGACCATGGAGGCGTAAACAACGCCACCTTCCTGCAAGACCAGCGAATCCCTGCCGGCATCTGGAACAAGAAGGGAATGATGGAAGAACTGAACCAGATATTGAAGACGAAGTTCAATACCGACAAGAATCTCGTGAAGACCATCATGAACAATCAGGTATTCTTCAACACAGACATCATCGAAGAACTCGGTCTGGATTATACAGCCATCAAGCAGGTGGTAGTAGACAGACTGAAGAAAGACAAGGACGTGCACTATGCCTTCGACATGGAGAAGACCTCTATCGAGAGCATCCCTGAAGAGCTGAAGTTCCGCGCCATTAACGGTTATAACCGCGAGCGCAGCGGAGGTGTTCAGATTGTACTGAAACCAGGTCACTACGATTATTACAGCAGCAAGGGAACTACCCACGGAGCATGGAATCCATACGATATCCATATTCCTTGCCTGTTTATGGGTTGGGGCATCCAGCACGGCGAGAGTGCCCAGCCTCACTATATGACAGATATTGCCGCTACCGTTTGTGCGATGCTGCATATTCAGGCACCTAACGGCTGCATCGGCACACCGATATTCTAATAAAAAGCAAAAAGACAGATAATAACAAAGGCTAGGTTCACGATTCCGGGAACCTAGCCTTTATTTTTTATTCAAAAGAAGATGTTCTTCTATTCCGAGAAGAACATCTCTTATTCTTCGTTCATAATCTTCATATATTCCTCGTAAGAAATATATCTGCCACCCATCGATTTGAGATGAGGAGTCTCCAACTGACAATCTATCATCTTGCCACCGTGCTCCTGCAAGTATCTGGCAAGGAAGATGAGGGCAATCTTAGAAGCTGACGGAACCCTGGAGAACATGCTTTCTCCTATAAAAACCTTGCCGATGGTGACACCATAAAGTCCCCCCACCAGTTCATCGGTTTCATTATCCCATACCTCTACGCTCGCCGCAAAGCCCTGCTTATGGAGAGCAGTAAATGCCTGGATGATGTTCTCGCCCAGCCATGCGCCATCTTCCCAATACCGTCCGTTGGTCTTGCTGCATCCCCGTATCACGCCATCGAAATCTTCGTTGATTCCTACGCTGTACCGGTTCTTTCTCATCAGGGTACGCATGGAATGACTGATGTGGATTTCATCAGGGAAGATGACGAAACGCTTCATCGGACAGAACCAGAGTATTTCAGGCTGGTCACGGAAACTATACCAGGGAAAGATGCCATTGCTATAAGCCAGCAACAGGCGGTCGATACTCAAATCGCCACCAATCGCAAAGCATCCATCCTCATCGCCATAATGCGGATCGGGAAAGTAAATCTCGTCCGCAGTATCATCTATCTGTAATATCATACGCTTATCTTTTATCAAGAATATTCTTGACTAGACTTTCATTCTAATAATTAATCACCAGTTCCTTTCCGTCAAAGTCGACATGCGCCTTGCCACTCTTCTTGAGTTTGCCGAAGAGCAGCGCCTTCATCAGGATCGGTTTCAGGCGGTTACCGATGACACGGTCCATCTCGCGGGCACCATATTCCTTGGTAAAGCCCCATTTCAGCAACTGTTCGCGCGCAGCTTCGGTTAACGTTACGGTAACTCCCTTTGCTGCCAGTTTCGCATCGAGTTGACGAAGTTTCTTGGCAAGAATCAGCTCTGCCATGTGCTTATCCATATCGTTGAACACCACCATGTCGGAAAGTCGGTTGATAAACTCAGGCTTGAAAGTCTTCTTCACCTGTGCCAGCATCGCTTCGCCACGACTTACGTTTCCATTGAAACCTACGCTAGCCCGTGAAGCATATTGCGCTCCGGCATTTGAGGTCATGATGAGAATCACGTTACGGAAATCAGCCTTCTGACCCTTGTTATCAGTCAGACGGGCATAGTCCATTACCTGGAGCAGGATGTTGTAGATATCGCTATGCGCCTTCTCTATCTCATCGAGCAGGAGTACACAGTTTGGCGTCTTGCGGATGGAATCGGTCAGAAGTCCACCATCCTCATAACCCACGTATCCGGCTGGCGAACCGATGAGTTTTGCCACGGTATGCTTCTCGGTATATTCACTCATATCGAAGCGTACCAGTTCGATGCCGAGTTCCTTGGCCAACTGTCGTGCCACCTCGGTTTTTCCTACTCCGGTAGGTCCCACGAAGAGGAGCGAAGCCAATGGTTTGTCATCATCTGTCAATCCCGCCTTTGCCATCATCACAGCCTCAACCACCTTGTCTACAGCCTTGTCCTGACCGTAAATCTTGTCGAGTATGCGCTGGCGGAGCGTAGCCAGAGCATCGTTATTCTCATCTTTCATCGCAGCCGCATCAATCTTGCAGACTTTAATCAGAATCTGCTGGATGATTGACTTGGTAACGTAAGAGCGCTGGCGAGATTCTACCGGATGCCCCTCCAGATAAGCACCCGCCTCATCCATCAGGTCGATGGCCTTGTCTGGCAGACAGCGGTTGCTGATATATTTGGCGCTGGCACGGACGGCATATTCCAGGGCGTCCTTGCGATAGGTTACATTGTGGAACTTGTTGTATTTATACTGCAAGCCATCCAATATTTTGATAGCCTCCTCCTCGGTAGGTTCCTTGATATCTATCTGCTGGAACCGGCGCACGATGCCCTTGCTCTGAGCCATGTAACGGTTATATTCCTCGTAGGTGGTAGAGCCGATGAAACGGATATCACCTGCCTCCAGATATTGCTTCAGCATATTGGATGCATCAGGTCCGCCATCTGAGCCACGACCGGCACCTATCATATTATGAATCTCATCGATGTAGATAATGGTATTGCCCTCCTTCACGGCTCCCTCCATCACCATCTTGATGCGTTTCTCGAAGTCGCCGCGATATTGGGCACCGGCAAGCATCTGTCCCATATCCATGCCGTAGATGCGAGCCCCCTTGAGGCGTTCAGGAACCTGGTTTTCGTTGATGAGTTTGGCGAGACCATAGACCAGAGCTGTCTTGCCGACTCCGGCTTCTCCGATGTGGAGCGGATTGTTCTTCTCGGCACGGCAGAGCACCTGGATGGTTCTGTCCAGTTCCTGTTCTCTTCCGATGAGCGGATTGTGCTCTTCTACCTTGTCAGAAATACAGGTAACCAGCTGATGCCAATCCTGTACTACCTGTCTTCTGCCTTCTTCCACGTCGTCATCATACTCGTTGGCATAATCGTCATCATCAAAGTCTGCTCCCATGCCCATGCCAGCCTCTCCAGTATCTTCTCCAATAGGATAATAACTGTCAACGCTCGCCAGGAACTCGCCCTGCCGGTCGCCCACATTCTTGCACAGCAGGAAGGCGGCTTCTGAATTCTGCAAGCCAAACATCGCCTGCACAAAATGGGGTACATTCACCAGCTGTCTGTCGGCAGCAGCAGCCAGGGCGCACGCCGTTCCAAACATGGTTTTGAAGAGCGATGACGGCTCTGGCAGATACTTGATGGTTTCAGGCACACGCTCCTGCTTGGCGAGCCATTCCACCAAGTCTTCGTGCATCTTGAGGCTGTCTACGCCTTCTTCCTGCAGCGCCTGACAGAATGCATACTGCCTGAGCAACGCCAGCAGCATGTGCTCGGGCATCACGAACTCGTGGTCGAAGAACCGGGCTTGCTTCATGGCATCGTCCATCAGAACACTCATATATCGGGTCAATCCCATATTATCCATTCTATTCTTTCCTTTCTTTTTCTTAGCATATATTGGGGATATTTCCCCGAAATCAACGCCTATTCCGGCATATAAGTGAGTTTAAGCGGAAACTTCTGCGTACGGGCTTTCTCCATCGCTTTCTCCACTTTACTCTTGGCGATGTCGTAGCTGTAGGTGCCCACCACGGCTTTCTCTTCGTGATGAACCTTGAGCATGATTGCTTCAGCCTCAGCCTGCGACTTGAAGAAGATGGATTCGAGGATTTCTACCACGAAGTCCATCGGTGTGAAGTCGTCGTTGAACATCATTACCACGTAACGCCCCGGCTCCTTGAGCCTGGTTTTCTGGCGTTCACGAATTGCTGTTTGTTCTTGAGCCATATTTTAATTCTTACTTTTTATAAGCATTGGTAATCTCCACAACATAAACATCGTGGAATCCACCCTTGGCACCATACCATTGGAGCAGGTCCTTGTCGAGGAACTTCTCGGCGGTCATACTGTCTTTATAAAGTTTGTGGCATTCCAGGGTGAGTCGTGACTGCTCGAAACCAATGCAGCCATTATCGGTTTCTACAGGAATCAGTCCTGTTTCCTTCACCTTATCCAAATCGCGTCCGCTCTTAGAGCCGCAGAAGTTATAAATCTTCCGAGCCTCCTCGCTGTTGCCGAGGAAAGAGAGAGTCATGAATTCATTCTCCTCGATGATGCCGTGGGTGAAACGCTCCGGACGGATAAAGACCACAGCCACCGGCTTGTTCCAAAGCCATCCCAAGCAGCCCCAAGAGGCGGTCATCATATTGAAATGATCCTTGTTGCCGGCACATACCAGCATCCACTCCTTACCAATAGTCTCGAAGACGTTGTCATTCAGTTCTTTTACGTTGATCTTTTCCATCTTATCTGTTCCTTTCTTTTTAATTTCTAATTACCATAAAATTGCGACAGCAGTATTCTGATTGCTGAATGCTGCCCATATCAACTGCAAAGATACAAGAATAATCTGAAAAAGCGAATGTTTCTTTAAGAAAATCGCATCACCCTATTGAGGATTATGCCTAATTAATACTTTTTTATGCCACAAGAAGGCTGAATTGAATACGATTTGTGAGGTAGGAAACCGACCTTGATTTACATTAACTTTGTATCGGCAGTTGAAAAAATAATTCACATTTTATTTTGTCAGTTGCACAAAAGGCAGTAACTTTGCACCCCGAATGCCGAAAGCCGGGAAAGCGGAAGGCTTCGATTTATTATTCATTTATAAACATTTAATTTAATGTACAAAACAATTTTCAACAAGCGCAACAGCTTGAAGTTCAACCGATTCTCTAACAAGAACTACTCACTCTTCGCAGTTTTGGGAAGAGAGGTACTTGTTGGCGCACTCAGCGTTGCTACCCTGAGCCATGCTAAGGCAGCAGGCGTAAGCACAGAGGGAGCCAAGGTTGACTCTACCCTCTACAAGGGCGGAAAGGCTTACGAGCTGGATGCGGTGAGCGTTACCGGATCTCGTGCGCCGATGACTGTAGAGCAGTCACCTAAGATTGTGTCTGTCATTACCCGCGACGATATTCATCGTGCGGCTGCGCAGACTATCAACGATGTATTGAAATTAGCTACCGGCGTGGATGTCCGTCAGCGTGGTGGCTTTGGTGTTCAGACGGATATCTCCATCAATGGTGGAACCTTTGACCAGATTACCATTCTCTTGAATGGCGTCAACATTTCCAATCCTCAGACTGGTCACAATGCTTCTGATTTTCCTGTAGCTCTTGCTGACATCGACCACATCGAAGTGCTCGAGGGGGCAGCATCGCGCTTATTCGGAACTTCAGCCTTCAATGGTGCCATCAACATCGTAACCAAGAAGGCTAAGAGTGAGGGGGTATCTGCAAGTGTAGAAGGCGGAAGCTTTGGAAGTTTCGGAGCACAGGGACGTGTGCAGACGGCTTTTGAAACGGGCAAGTGGACCCAGGCTTATTCCGTAAGCGGAGGCTACAAACGCTCGGATGGCGGCACGGAGAACAGCGACTTCGAGAAGGGACAGGGCTACGGCAATCTCTCTTTCTCTTACGACCAGCGTTTTGACATCATCGCCCAGTTGGGTATTGCTAGCCAGAGCTATGGTGCCAATACTTTCTACAGCGCCAAATATAACAACCAATATGAGAAGACAGACCACGGTCTGGCTTCGCTCAACCTGAGTCTGCACAACCAGGAGAAGACCTGGGAGATTGCGCCTCAATTCTATTATAACAAATTCAAGGATCACTATCAGCTGATTCGTGGAAAGGCTGGAGCTGCAGCAGGCGAGAACTATCACGACCTCGATGTTTATGGTGGTGGTCTGAATGCCAACGTGGCTTGGGCTTTGGGTAAGACTGCAGTAGGTTTCGACATCAGCAAGGAGTGCATCTACTCTACTGCATTGGGCGAGGAACTCGCAGAGAAAGACTATAAGGATATCTCGGGTTCTGACCGTCAATATACCCGAAAGGGCGAGCGCACCAATACCAACATCATGCTGGAGCACAACTTCATCTTCGGCGGTTTCACCTTGTCGGCTGGTGTCTTGGCTAACAAGAATACAGGTCTTGACAACGACTTCCGTTTCTATCCTGGTGTGGATATGAGTTATCGTCCTAACGACAACTGGAAGTTCTACGCTTCCTGGAACAAGGCATTGAGAATGCCTACCTACACCGACTTATACATAAGTAATGCGGTGCAGCAGGGCGACCTCACCTTGACCCCGGAGAAGAACTCAACCTTCAAGGTGGGAACTCAATATCGCCAGACTGGTTTTGCAGCAACCGTTAGCGGATTCTACGCACACGGCACCAACATGATTGACTGGGTTCAAACATCCGTGACCGAGCAGAATGACAGCAAGTATCACGTGATGAACATCGGAAAGCTCAACAACATGGGCTACAACGTAGATGCTACTATCTACATGAGAGAATTGGTACCAAACAGTTTCATCACCCGCATCAAGTTGGGTTATGCTTACATTTATCAGGATCATAAGACCGAGACCAACATCCTGAAATCACTCTATGCATTAGAGTATCTCAAGCACAAGGCTGTATTCGGCCTGGATCATCAGATCTGGAACAAGCTTTCAGCTTCCTGGAGCGTAAGATGGCAGCAGAGAATGAATGGCTATCATCCATATACCAAGGTGGATTGCAAGCTGATGTGGGACGAGAAGAAATACAATATCTTCGTGAAAGCCGACAACATCACTTGCCACCGCTACTACGACCTCACAGCTGTTAAGCAGCCAGGTTTGTGGATTATGGCAGGAGCCAGCGTAAATCTCGGCCGATAATATAATCAGATAATAATCATCCCAAAAGATGATAAATATCCGAAACACGATTCGGATATCAAATAAAAAAACGAGCCTTGATGGAGGATTCTTCCTTCCGTCAAGGCTCGTTTCCTTTTATTCCGGCTATTTCCTTTTATTTCAGTTATTCCGGTTTCTGATATTTTCCGTTCACTTTAATCGGCTCGAGATGGATTCCCACATGGGTATCTGCGCCGAAGTGCTGCTTCAATCTTCGTTCGATACGGGTAGCATGTTCATGCGCCTCATAGAGCGAGAGAGGACCCGGCATGCGGACGTGCATCTCTATCGCAATCTTGTTTCCGATGCGACGGGTACGCAGGTTATGAATCTCTCCTACTCCCTGCTCTTCGTTCGCAATCTTCAGGATTTCATCTTCCTCAGTTTCCGGAAGACTAGCATCCGTCAGTTCTTTCACAGATTGCATCACCAGTCCCCAGGCAGCCTTGATGATGAAGGCACTCACGATGATGGCTGCAAGCGGATCGAGCACCGCCCATTTTTCTCCCAGGATGATGGCGCCACCAATACCGAACATCGTTCCGATACTCGATAAAGCATCGCTGCGATGATGCCAGGCATTCGCCACTACAGCCTCGGAATGATATTTCTTTCCGGCTTTTACCGTAAACTGATAAGCCCACTCCTTCATCACGACACTTACGATGGCAGCAATCAAGGCTACAACGCCCGGCTGCTGCAATGTCTCGCCGCAGATGGCACGATAGGTCTTGGTAACACCAGAATAACAGATCATCACACCCACCACGAAGAGCGAAATGCCGATGATGGCTGTGGCAAGCGTCTCGTATTTGCCATGCCCATAATCATGGTCCTTATCCTTCGGCTTATTGCCCAGTTTAACGAATACCAGTACCACCACATCGGTGGCGAAATCGGTGAGCGAGTGGATTGCATCCGCTATCATGGCTGCCGAATGTCCAAGAATACCTGCAGCAAACTTCAGTACGAGCAGCACCACATTGATGATGCTTCCCGCTATCGTCACCTTATATACTTCCTTTACTCTATCCGCATCAGCGGAATGATTCTTTTTCGTTTCTGCGGGCATCTCTTGCTCGTTATATATTCTCTCATTCTTGTCCATACTATAAAATATAACAGAAGTCCTTTGCTTCCTTAATAATGTTTTTGTATAACCAAATTCCTGTCTTTCATGAATTGAGCGGCAAAAGTACATCTTTTTTCTGAAATCGGATAAAAAGAGAGATTAAAAAAGTATAACGAATAGGGAATAATGTGATGGCGAAGAGAGAAAAGCATGGAATTTTGTGATAAAACGCCTTAAAACAATAGGAATTTTGTGATTTTCAGTCCGAATTTCTTTGGAATTTTGTGATAAAGTTGTACTTTTGCACCCGATTATCAGGTATTATATTATTCTGTGACAAGAACATTATCACAATAAGAGCGGTTGATAAAACCGCAAGATGAAACAATATGGTTTTAAATTACATTTGGATAGCATTTTTCGTGATTGCGTTCATCTTCGCACTCATCGGATTGGCAATGGGAGATACGACTATCTTCCAGAAGATTGTAGATTCCACCTTCGACTCATCCAAGAATGCCTTCGAGATTTCTCTCGGACTGACGGGCGTGCTCGCCCTCTGGCTTGGCATCATGAAGATTGGAGAGAAGGCGGGAGTTGTGAATGTGTTGGCAAGAGCACTCAGCCCGGTCTTCACCCGTCTCTTCCCCGATATTCCGAAGAACCATCCGGTGATGGGAAGCATCTTCATGAATATCGCTTCGAATATGCTGGGACTCGATAATGCGGCAACGCCTACAGGATTGAAGGCGATGCAGCAGATGCAGGAACTCAACACGAAGAAGGATACGGCAACGAACCCGATGATTATGTTCCTGGTTCTGAACACCTCAGGACTCACCATCATCCCTACCACCATCCTCGCCTTCCGTGCCTCCTATGGAGCAGCCCAGCCTACGGATGTCTTCATCCCTATCCTGATGGCTACGCTCGTGGCTACGCTTGCCGGAATCATCATCACTTCGCTCTGGCAGCGCATCAACATCCTGCAGCCGGTATTGCTCGCTACTCTGTTGGGAATGTGCGCCTTCGTAGGCATCATCATCTGGGGATTCGGACAGATGGATAAGGATACGATGAACACGGTTACCACCTTGGCTTCTAACATGATTCTCCTGGGCATCATCCTCTGCTTCATCCTGGCTGGTTTCTGGAAGAAAGTGAATGTTTATGATGCATTTATCGAGGGAGCAAAGGAAGGTTTTACTACTGCGGTGAAGATTATCCCTTATCTCGTAGCTATCCTTGTGGGCATCGGCGTGTTCCGTGCTTCGGGAGCGATGGATATGGTGATTCAAGGCATTTCGTGGTCGGTAGAACAATGCGGCTTGAATGCCGATTTCGTAGGCGCCCTGCCTACCGCCATCATGAAACCGCTGTCGGGAAGTGGTGCACGAGGCATGATGCTGGAGGCGATGAAGAACTATGGTCCTGATTCGTTTGTGAGCAGATTGAGCTGCATCTTCCAGGGTTCCACCGATACTACCTTCTATATATTGGCAGTATATTTCGGAAGCGTTAGCATCAGGAATACCCGCCACGCCGTGGCTTGCGGCTTGCTCGCCGATTTGGCTGGAGTCATCGCAGCAATCACTATAGCATATTTATTCTTCGGATAATAAAAAACAAATTAATATGGCAAACCTCAAAAGTTTAGCAAAGGATACCGCCATCTATGGTTTGAGCAG
>ERZ791794.1250-NODE-1250-length-13317-cov-70.947519_pt1 | contig 13317 bp, 6 predicted proteins | sample MGYA00510312_ERZ791794 | MGnify/ENA primary metagenome ERZ791794 (study PRJEB30046, sample SAMN00791977) | human gut metagenome | study: EMG produced TPA metagenomics assembly of the A metagenome-wide association study of gut microbiota in type 2... | reverse complement strand
GATGGTAAGGACAAGGCTGTTACCTGGATGAACTCTACTGCCAACGGCAGACCAGTGGTTCCACGTACCGGATATATCGTAGAGTTTAATGCTTTGTGGTATAACGCCTTGTGTTTCTGTGCTTCTCTTGCTGCAACAGTAGGTGAAGAAGACAGCCAGCAGAAACTCCTGGCTCAGGCTGAGCTGACCAAGCAGGCATTCCTCGATACCTTCCTCAATGAATATGGCTATCTCTACGATTATGTTGATGGAAATATGATGGACTGGAGCGTTCGCCCGAACATGATATTTGCAGTGGCTTTCGACTATTCTCCATTGTCGCAAGACCAGAAGAAGCAGGTTCTTGATATCTGTACACGCGAACTCCTTACTCCTAAGGGATTGCGTTCACTCTCGCCAAAGAGCGGTGGATATAATCCTGTTTATGTAGGTCCGCAGACCCAGCGCGACTATGCTTACCATCAGGGTACGGCATGGCCATGGCTCGGTGGCTTCTATATGGAGGCAAGTCTGAAACTCTATAAGCGTACCCGTTTGAGCTTTATCGAACGCCAGATGGTAGGTTATGAGGACGAAATGTCTTCCCACTGTCTCGGTACCATCAGCGAACTCTTCGATGGAAACCCTCCATTCGCAGGTCGTGGTGCCATCTCTTTCGCCATGAATGTGGCTGAGATTCTGCGTGCGCTCGAGTTACTTGAAAAATACCAATATTAATAATAGGAGGACTGCTATATGAAAGTTTTAATGTTTGGATGGGAGTATCCTCCTCACGTATTTGGTGGTTTGGCAACTGCCAACTTTGGTATCTCCCAGGGACTTCATGCCCAGGGCGATGTTGATATCACATTGTGTCTGCCTCATCCTTTCGGTGATGAGGACCGCAGTGCCTGCAAGATTGTGGCAATGAACAGTGTGCCTATCGCCTGGCGAGATGTAAATCACGACTATGTGCAGCAGCGCGTAGGCAATATCATGAATCCGGACGATTATTTCCGCTACCGTGACCACATCTATGCCGATTTTAACTATATGCATGTAAATGACCTCGGCTGTATGGAATTTGCCGGTGGTTATCCGTCAAATCTTCATGACGAGATCAACAACTACAGCATCATTGCCGGAGTTGTAGCCCGTTCAGAAGAATTTGATATTATCCATGCTCACGACTGGCTTACATTCCCAGCCGGAATTCATGCCAAGCGCGTGAGTGGCAAACCATTGTGCATCCACGTTCATGCTACTGATTTCGACCGTAGCCGTGGAAAGGTGAACCCTACCGTTTACGCTATCGAGAAAGACGGTATGGATAATGCCGACTGCATCATGTGTGTATCCGAACTGACCCGCCAGACGGTGATTCACCAGTATCACCAGGATCCACGCAAGTGTTTCGCCATGCACAATGCCGTATACCCATTGAAGCAGGAGTGGCAGGATATTCCACGCCCAAATCATAAGGGAAAGGAGAAGGTAGTAACCTTCCTGGGACGTCTTACCATGCAGAAGGGACCTGAATATTTCGTAGAGGCTGCCAACATGGTATTGCACCGTACCCGCAATGTGCGTTTCTGTATGGCAGGTTCGGGCGATATGATGGATCAGATGATTTATCTCGCTGCCGAAAGAGGCATTGCCGACCGGTTCCACTTCCCTGGCTTTATGCGCGGCAAACAGGTTTATGAATGTCTGAAAGACAGTGATGTCTACGTGATGCCATCTGTGAGCGAGCCGTTCGGTATCTCACCTTTGGAAGCTATGCAGTGCGGCACACCAACCATTATCTCCAAGCAGAGTGGATGTGGAGAAATCCTGTCCAACTGTATCAAGGTAGACTACTGGGATATCCATGCCCTTGCCGATGCCATCTACAGCATCTGTCACAACGAGAGTCTTTTCGATTATCTCTCAGAGGAAGGTAAGAAAGAAGTAGACCAGATTACCTGGGAGAAAGTGGGAGCCCGCATCAAAGACCTGTACCTCAAGACCTTAGGTTGGAAGTAGGTTAAGTGAAGAGTGAAGAACGAAGAATGAATAATTTTGAGGCTTTACTCATCTTACAAGTTAAACGTTCAAATTTCAAATTTTTATGAAAACAATTTGTTTATATTTCGAGATACATCAGATTACCCATCTGAAACGCTACCGCTTCTTCGACATCGGTACCGACCATTATTACTATGATGACTACGAGAACGACCGTAGCATCAACGAGATTGCTGAGCGCTCTTATATGCCAGCCTTGAATGCCCTTCAGGAGATGATTGAAAAGAACGGCAAGTATTTCAAGGTAGCTTTCTCGCTTTCGGGTGTGGGTATGGAGCAGTTGGAACTTCATGCTCCTCAGGTACTGGAGAAGCTTCAGCAGCTCAACAATACGGGTTGTGTAGAGTTCCTGGCTGAGCCTTACTCTCACGGACTTGCTTCTCTGGTTAATGAGGCAAGTTTCAAGGATGAGGTGATGCGCCAGTGCACCAAGATAGAGGAATATTTTGGTAAGAAGCCTACCGTATTGCGCAACTCTTCGCTCATCTACAGCGATGATATAGGTAACGATGTTGCCAACATGGGATTCATTGGTATGCTCACCGAGGGTGCCAAGCACGTGCTCGGCTGGAAGTCTCCTCACTATGTTTACCATTGCGCCCTGAACCCTAAGTTGAAGCTCCTTTTGCGCGATGTGAACCTGAGCGATGATATCTCTCTGCGCTTCAGCAACAGCGATTGGGACGGTTATCCACTCTTTGCCGACAACTATATGAACCAGATTGCTGCCTTCCCTGAGGAGGAGCAGGTTATCAATATCTTCATGGAGCTTTCTGCTCTTGGTATTGCCCAGCCTCTGTCAAGCAACATCCTCGAGTTTATGAAGGCACTGCCTCAGTGTGCCAAGGACCGTGGCATCACCTTCTCAACACCTACAGAAATCTGCAAGAAGATCAAGTCGGTAGGCGAGGTGAATGTGCCTGATACCTTGAGTTGGGTAGACGAGGAGCGTGATGTAAGTTCGTGGTTGGGTAACCCGATGCAGCGTGAGGCTTTCAACAAGCTTTACAGTGTGGCAGACCGTGTACGTATCGCCAACGATCCACGTATCAATCAGGACTGGGATTACCTGCAGGCAAGCAACAACTTCCGCTTCATGACTACCAAGCCAAGCAATGTGGGTCTTGACAGAGGTATCTATTCAAGTCCTTTCGATGCTTTCACTAACTATATGAACATTCTTGGCGACTTCATCACCCGAGTAAACGACCTCTATCCTGCTGATGTTGATAACGATCAGCTTGAGGGCCTGCTTACTACCATCAAGAATCAGGATGAAGAGATAGAGATGAAGGACAAGGAGATTGTCCGTCTTCAGGCTAAGATTGAAAAGATAGAGAAGGAGGCTGAGAAGCACCATGGCGAGAAGCCTGCTAAGGCTCCTGCCAAGAAGGCCGCATCTAAGTCTGCAGCCAAGAAGGCTCCTGCCAAGAAGGCACCTGCCAAGAAAGCAACAAAGGCAGAGCCTACAGAAGAAAAGAAAGATTAGAATTTTTAGATTACTCATAAAGATTAATCCCCCTCGCTGCATTGATTTGCAATGAGGGGGATTTTTTTGTTTCCCAAAATGTTCTCTGAAATAACGCGTTAGCTGGAAAGCGTTATTTTTCGAAATGAATCCAGTCTACGTCGAAGAAGGCAGCATCGTTCTTCTTGGCTGTGCGGGTGTTGAAGAAACCGAGCTTGGCACCAATCCACTTGCCTTCACGCACAGTGAAAGGATTGCCTATCTTGGTGAATTTCTTACCATCCAGGCTGTAGCTCCATTCAGCGATAGCCTTTATCTGGTTGGCGATGCCTTCGCTATGAACCTTCACGCGGAGCCATACATCCTGGGTAGCGATGCGGGAAGAAGGAATATCATCTACGGCATACTTCACGGTGTAAGGTTGAGGCTGCTTGCCGGTCTTGATGGCCACTTGCTTTACCACCTTCTCAGCCTTTCCCTTCTCAGCCTTCTCGCAGGTTACATATTGCAATACAACCCCCTCTTCCTTGGTATCAACAAACTTGAGTGCCGCATAGTCCATGCCTTGCATAATCATGCCGGCGCTTTCGCCCAATATCTTATCTTTTTCCTTGTAAGCCTCGGTGCGGTTAGGTATGAACTTCACCTTGGCAGTAGCAGTAAAGTTCTCGGTAGGGAGTTTCTGGAGCAGGAGGTTTGGCAAATCATACAGGTTCTTTACATCTTCAGCCTGCTGCACACCATAGAGACGCAACTTGGAGTTCTTGGCATCACAGAAGTACCAGTACTGACTGTAAGGACCGTTCCACTGCCATTGTAGACCTAAATCTACGCTGTTGAAATCATCCGATTCCTTAGGCTGGAAGTTACCGCTTGATGGCAGGTTTGGCTTCTTCCATTGCTGAACAGGGTCACCGCAGCCATCACCATCCTTGTCGTCTCCGATAACGAGCCAGTCGTTTACCCATTTGGCTGGTTGCAGATGCACCACACGACCATAGGCGTGCTTATCCTGGAAGTGGAGGAACCAGTCTTCGCCGTTCTGGGTATCTACCCAAGCACCCTGGTGAGGGCCGTTTACCTTCTTGTTCTTTCCCTGTGCCATACCTACATATTCCTCGTAAGGACCGTATGGATTCTTGGAACGCAGCTCTACCTGCCAGCCATACTTCACGCCGCCCGCAGGACTCATGATGTAATAGTAGCCGTTGCGCTTGTAGAACTTGGTACCTTCGATAGTAGGCTGGTTTTCATGCCCATCATATACGATGCGTGAAGGACCAATCACCTTGGTGCCGTCAGGTGACATCGGAGCTACGAAGAGCACTGACTTGATACCGGCTCTTGAACCGGCGCATCCATGCGAAAGATAAGCCTTGCCGTCTTCATCCCAGAGAGGGCAGCAGTCGATAAGACCTTTTTCCTTCATCACCCAGGTGATAGGTTCCCAAGGACCGCGTGGATCTTGTGTCTTGGTCATGAAGAGTCCCTGGTCTGGATCACCGCAGTAGATATAGAACCATCCGTCATGGTAGCGGATGGATGGTGCCCATACGTAGTTACCATGCTGAACCTTCTTGCGCCAATCCAGTTCTGTGCCCTGGTATTCTGGCAAAACCGGATAGTCATCGAGTAGGGCTGCACCGATAATCTCCCAGTTTACCAGGTCGGTGCTGTGCAGAATCTGAAGGCCCGGGAAACACTGGAAGGAAGAGGAGGTCATATAGTAGTCATTGCCCACACGGCATACGTCAGGGTCTGAGTAGTCGGCGTCAATAACCGGGTTGCGGTACATTCCGTTCTTCAGGTTCGGATTCCATGTCTTGGATACCGCCTTCTGGGCATTCACGCTCAGCGCAGAGAGCGGAGAACTCAATGCGATGGTGGCTAGAATGCACAGGAGTGAATGCGATTTTATTTTCATTGTTACCGATGTTTAAATGAATTATTTAGCTACGTATTTCTTGTTGTTGTAGATATAGATACCTTTTTTGAGACCTTGCAGGTCTTCTGCCTTGGCATTGAACTTTACCATGCGACCGCTGAGGTCGTAAATGTTGTTATTGTCTACCTTGGCGATGGTAGCAATTGGCTGGATGCCTGTAGAAGTCTCTGTATAGAGAGTGAACTGCAAGATGCACTGCTTTACCTTTGGAGTGAAAGTAAGCGTGTGCTCTACAGGTAAATCAAACTCTACTGTATATTTTTTCAGACTTTTGTCTTTTGGAAAAACATAGGTAGAAGCATCATAGCTTGTGCCGTTTATCTCGCCGAGATAGGCATCTGCATCTGTGTAATTGTCTTTTCCCTCGATATCCATTTTGACAATCTTTATGCCGTCAGGAATGATGATGGTGTATTGATTTGCGCTATACTTGATATAGTTGGTACCAGAACCAGTATCGTATGTCTTTCCCTTCTCATTGCTGATAGCGAAGCCGTTGTTGAAAGAACCGGCTGTCTTATCCGTCAAAGTTTTTGAGTTCAAAGTGAAAGGCCCCTTGGTATCAGTAATGGTTGAACCTGTAGACGTAGCATCACACTCGTCTGTCCAAGTAGAATCAAACTTCTTGAGCCAGATTGAACCGCTGCTGACGGTAATCTTAGAGTTGTTCTTGAACACGAGATTATCTACGAAGCGGATATCGATACCCTTTTTTGCAGAAATCTGTACGTTGTCGAGAGTCACGTTCTTGATGTGGCTCTCAGGGCGGCCAATCAGGAAGATAGCGTTACCTTCGCATACATCTGTTGTCTTCACGTTCTGAAGCAGAATGTTGGTGTAGGTTGGGGTAGTGCTATCCAAAGTTCTTGCGTTTGCCTTATCTACGGCAGGGTCACTGTTGTAGTTCTTGTCGTAGTAGCAGTCGATAGAGAATGGGTTCTTAACCTTGGTCATGGTGAAGTTGGTGAACTTCCAGTCTTCCTCGCCACCGCCACGCAGCGTACCGTCACTGTTGATACCCGTCTTCATGCGGATACCTGCTGTTGTTCCGTTCATGGTGATGTTATCGAACCATACATGCTTGATGTTCTTGGTGTAGCTACCGATAGAAGCACCATGTCCTGTACCGAAGTAGCAGTTCCAGACATGGATGTACTGTGCATCATTGTCGCAAACGATATTGTCATCGCCGTTGCTGATGTTACAGTTGTAGATATTAACGTATGGACCCCAGATAGAGATTCCATCGGTGTTATGCGATGCCTTTCCCTTGCCAGCTTCAGATGAAGGTTCGCTGATAATCAGATCATGGATGGTAGCATGGCTAGCCTTACCGCTGTTGCTGATGGTGATGTTTACACCCGGAGTATTCTGAATCTTGAAGTTGCGGAGCAGGAAGCGCTTGCCCTGCTCGAAGCGGATCATTGCACCAGGATTGAAGGTTTCGCCATTCTCTCTTGCGAGCCACCAGCGTGCACCCTGACCGTCGATGACAGAAGTTTCACCTTCACCCTCGATGACAACGTCGGTAACGTTCTTGCCCTTGTTCTTTCCGCCGATGAAGACAGTCTTTGTGTTTGGAGCCTTGCCGTATTCCACGAGCTTCAATGTGGCACCTGCGCTGAGGTGAAGGATGGTCTTCGCCTTGATGCTGAGTACCTCGGTCTTGCTAGTCATCTGGTCGGTACTACCAAACATCCAGATACCGGCAGGAATCACGACCATACCACCGGTAGAAGGCACAGCATCAAGTGCTTTCTGGATAGCCTTGGTGTTGTCTGCAGCAGATGTCGAGGCACCATAATCCTTGATATTAAATGTGTTTGCCGAAGTGATGGCTGGCAACTGTGGCAGTTCTACGGCAGTCCATCCTTCAGGAGTGTTCTGTGCAATCTGCTCGGCTGTGATACCAGCGAAAGTTTGTGCTTTAGTGAACATTGGCAGAGCCATGAGCGCAGCAAGCACGACTGTCTTAATGATTGATTTCTTCATTTCTTCTTAGGTTTATTTATTTTATTATTTTCTTTTCTATAAGATTTTCTGCAAAGTTACTACATTTTTGCTTATCACATGCAGATTGTGAATGAAAAACTACGAAAACGATTACGTATACCTTGCCGATAGAATAAAAAAGAAAGACCGCATCCGCCGGGTATTATCTCCCTTGGGATACGGTCTTAAACCTAATGATTAACGTATGTCCTGATAGGTTTTCTTATCAACATAATGACTTTGATTAGTAACCAGGATTCTGGTCGGCTAATGTCAGTTGGTCATTGGCATCAATTGCAGCCTGTGGGATAGGGCGAAGAAGCTTCTTGCCGATATACTGGGCAGCCTTGTCTCCCATCTCATGGTTATACTTGGTGCAACGTGTTACCAGGGTCTGGGTTCTGCGAAGATCCATCCAGCGTGCCTCATTACCGAAGTTCTCGCATGCATTCTCATCAAGGATGTCATCGATAGTGATAGTTCCTGTAAGTGCAGAAAGACCAGCGCGCTGGTGAACCTCATTGAGTCGTGCCAATGCCTTAGGATTATCACCAGCCTTCAGATAAGCCTCAGCTGCTACGAGATACATCTCTGGCAAAGTGATGATATGGATGTCGCGATAGCAGGTGTTCTTCTCTGTCTTAGCAGTCTTGCTGTCGTCAAACTTCTTGCATGGACTGGAACCATATACCAGTTGCTGGTTATCGTAATATTCCATATCTCTGCCGTCCATATTCTGTGCTTCCTTGCTCTGTGAATCCATCGGAATGCGATAGGTGTTTGCTCTGTTTGCAGGATCTATAGCCTTCCATGCTTCAAAGTCGGCATCTGTTTCATACCATGCAGAATAGTATCGCGTTACTGGCTTACCTACCAGACTCTCACCATTCTTGTACCAGGTCCAGTAACCGGTACCTGCAGCATTTCCCTTGTTTATATCTGGCAATTCCTTCATGAAGGTAGCATCGTAACGCTGGTCTCCCTTCTTGAAACAATGCAAGGCATAGAGGGTTGGTACATAGCTGGAGGTTGTAGCCTTGATGTTATCCTCGTTTCCACCCAGATAGTTGCAGTAGTAACCGCTCCATTCTGTACCACCTGATGTTGTATTGTTGGCTGTAGCCAAATCATATTCCACATCCCAAAGGAACTCTTCGTTGTCATCGCCCGATCCGTCTGCCTTCCAGAGCTTGGCAAATGGGGTAGTCAGTTTTCTGCCTGCAATCACCTCATCGGCAAGAGCTGCTGCCTTGGAGAAGTAGTCTTGTTTGTTGAGGTCCCATGCTGCAGAAAGGTAGGTTTTGGCTAGGATAGCCTTGGCTGTTTCCTGGCTGATTCTGCCGCCACCCTTGGTAGCTGTAGAAGCTTGGAGCACATTCTTGCCGATGACATCCTCCAACTCGCTGATGATGTAGGCGTATACGTCAGCAGCAGAAGACTTAGGATAACCCATATCGGCAGTGGTAATGAAGTCCTTCATGATAGGCACACCACCGAAGTTGTTTACCAGAAGATAGTACTCGTATGCTGCCAGGACACGTGCCTCGCCAACGAGCTTGTTCTTCGTGGCATCATCTACCTTAGCACTCTGTGCATAGTATGACACAGAGTTGGCAGCACGGATACCTGAATAGAGATAAGTATAGAGATTCTTGATATCACTATTCTCAGGAGTCAAGGTCTCGTAAGTATTCAAAGCCTCGTTCATCTTGTTGCGGGCATCAGCATACATATCTGTACCTGCTGAGAAACAGCTGGTGAACAGAGGCGCCGCATAGACGTCTTGTAGACGCTGGTAGGCATCGTTTACCAAAGTGTTGAAACCATCCTTGGTAGCGAAGGTTTGCTTGTCGCTCACGTTCGACTTGTTTTCTGCGTCCAGGAAGTCGCTGCAGCTGGTCATGGTGCCCATGACACAGGCTGCGAGAGCTACGCTATATAATATCTTTTTCATAATTGTTTCCTTTAATTTATATGAAGTTTAGAACTTAATTGGGATGAAGCTTAGAACTTCAAGTTGACACCAAACTGGTAGGTTACAGATGATGGACCGCCATTCTGCAGATTCTGTGATGCCCACTCTGGGTCGAAGCCCTTGTAGTTGGTGAAGCAGAATGGGTTCAGAACGTTTACATAAACACGGAGATTTCTGATACCTGCCTTGTTTACTACGCTCTTAGGCAATGTGTAACCCAGGGTAATATTCTTAACCTTGGTGAAAGAGGTCTTCTGATACTGGAAACCTTCTCCCTTGGCTGAACCCTTGTCACCGAAGTAACCACCCATCGAAGTATCGCTGTTGTTTGGATAAGGATACTTTCCGTAGTGGGTCTCTGTGGCGGTTGTAATCTCACCTGTTGCATGATCGATGATTGGTGCTCCCTTTGGTATGTAGTAATCCAGTTGCATGTGAGCATTACCACGGTCGCCATACTTCATATACTTCTCATGGAAGTAGCTGCGTGACCAGAATCCGCTCTTTGTATAGAACATGATAGAGAAGTCGAAGCCCTTGAAGTAAACATTGGTAGTGAAACTACCGGTCCAGCGTGGATCTGTGCAGCCATAAATCTGCTTATCGTTGTCGTCAATCTTACCGTCATCGTTCCAGTCGTTTACTGCCATCTGACCTTCATACCACTTATACTTTGTGCCATACTTCTCGTAGAATTCCTTCAGGGTATAGTGCTTGTCACCATTCATGGTGTGCATGGTTACACCCTTGTCGGTGATGACATCGGTATGGGTATAGTCACGGAGTACGTTCAGTGGCTCGCCGATAAACCAGTTGTTGGCTACCTCATCAACCTTACCATTACTCAACTCCTTAATCTTGTTCCAGTTGCGGGCGAAGTTTACGTTCGCACTCCAGGAGAAGTCTTTCTTGTTGATGATGTTAAAGTTCAAACCGAGTTCAATACCTCTGTTCTGGACAGAACCTACATTGAAGGTTGAAGTCTTCTCACCAGTTTCGATTGGCACTGAACGTGACATAATCTGACCATCAGAAAGACGGTTATAGAAGTCGGCAGTTACATTGATGCGATTCTTTAGGAAACTCAAGTCGAGACCGAGGTCAAACTCCTTCACTTTCTCCCAGATAAGGGCGGTGTTAACCAATCCGTTAGGATAATAACCCTGTACCTCTTTGCCATCTATGGTTACATAAGATGGACCTGTAGCAGAAGCGATAGTTACATAGTCACCCACATTGTTATTACCGGTAACACCATAAGAAACACGGAGCTTGGTGTTGTCGAGCCAAGAGCTGAACTGCTTCATCCATGCTTCATCAGAGATACGCCATGCCGCAGCTACAGACGGGAACCATCCCCAACGGTTGCCGTCGGCAAAACGTGAACTTCCATCGGCACGGAGTGTAGCTGTTGCCATATATCTTCCCTTGTAAGAATAGTTGGCACGGAAGGCGAATGACTCCAAAGATGACTCGTTGTATGAGCTGGAGAGATTCTTATCACCGCTAGCTGAACCCAGATTGTGGAAGGTGGTATGGTCGTTGGCGATACCCTTAGCTTCCTCATACTGATATTCCGTATTGCTCTTGTAGAGTGAGAAGAGAGCCATGGCACCAATGTTATGGTCGCCGAAAGTCTCGTTGTAGTCGATCTGGTTATCCCAGGTCCAATCCATACGAGTGGTGTTACCCACAGAGGCAAAGTTAGTCTTGTTCTTCTGATAGTAGGTAGAACCTACGTCGTTGCCCTCGTTGATACCTGTGGCATAGAAGATGCCCTGGCGCTTGTGAGAATAGTTTGGAGAGAATGTTGTGGTAAACTTCAATCCCTTCATGATATTGGCACGCAGATACAGGTTACCCATCATGGTATATTTCTTGGTCTCGTCGGTATAGTTACCATCATAGAGGTCAATCAATGGGTTGTAGGTGGATGTGAACTGTGCATCCGACTCGAAGGCAGCCTTGGCGCCCGGGTTAGGAATCAGATTGCCATCTGCATCTGTAGGAGATACGAATGGGTTGAAATAGAATGCATTCACATATGGTGAATAAGTTCCATCGGTACAAACATCTTCTGTCTTACTCATAGACAAGTTGACAGAGAAACCAGCATCAAAGACTTTGTTGAGTTTGGCATCCATGGCACCCTTCAGGTTGAAACGCTCATAGTCGTTTCCTTTGAATACGTTCTCCTCGCCCTGATAACCCATACCTACACGGTAGTTGATCTTGTCTGTAGCACCGGCAGCACTGATAAAGTGGTTCTGCTGAGCAGCTGTGCGGGTAACCATCTTCTTCCAATCGTAACCGTCGAAACTTGGATCCATCATCAGTTCGTAAAGCTTTGAATCCTTGTAGCTGGTTGCTCCCTTGCGGGCAAGGAAGGCAGAATTCAAGTCGGTATTCTTGATGATGTAATGTGGATGTCCATCGGCATCAACACCCTTGCGGCTAGAGCCATCGTAGCTCTTTCCGTCGAGCGTGGTATATCTGGCAAAACGATAATCCATAAACTCGTTGGCATCCATAAACTCAGGCATGCGCGCCAACTTCTTGATACCATAATATCCGTCATAAGAGATGGTTGCCTTCTGTGCCTTGTCTGCACCCTTGCTGCCCTTGGTGGTAATCATGATGACACCAGCAGAGGCACGGGAACCATAGATGGCGGTAGATGATGCATCTTTCAATACGTCGATGCGGTCGATATCATCAGGATTGAGGAAGTCCATGTTGTCGCAAACTACACCATCGATAACATACAATGGCTGTGCCTGCTTGTTGATGGAAGCCTGTCCACGAACCTGAATATTGAAGCCTGCACCAGCGCGGCTACCAGACTGTGTGATGTTGACACCAGGAACAGAACCCTGCAGAGACTCTGCAAGATTGGTAGTACCACGAGCGGCTATCTTTTCAGAGTTGACAGATGCAATAGAGCCGGTTACGTCGCGTTTACGCATAGTACCATAACCAACGACAACGACCTCGTCAAGGGCTGCATTGTCATCTTCAAGTACGATGTTCCATGTTTTCTGACTTCCTACTTTTACTTTCTTAGGCTTGCAGCCGATGTAGCTGAAAGTCAAGACCGCATTAGGGTCTGCGTTCTGGATGGTAAACTTACCGTCAAGGTCGGTGATGCCACCTGCTTTACCATTCTGGTCAGTAATGGTTACACCAATCATTGGGTCGCCATTAGCATCCTTAACGGTACCTTGGATTGTTTTCTGCGCAAAAGCGAGGAAACAAACCGAACTCAAGGTCAGTGCCATGCTGGCACGTTTCAGTTGTTGATACATAACGATGTTTGTTTTGTAGGTTATTATTATTTCTTGTTAAGTTTCTCTGGTCTAATTGAACTTACTAGCGATTAGTTGTTGTCGTGTTTGATTCTCAATAGATCATAAGGAATCTTCGATTTTTGGTTATAATCTTAGATTTCTGCTACAAAGGTAATTAAAATTTTTAAATGTTGAATAAAATAAACGAAAAATCTAACGTAAACGTTTTCGGAAGTGTTGTTTCTACAATATTGTCTTTTCGTCGTATTGATTCAGGCGGGTAAGTGAGCCCTACGTAACGTTTACTGAGGCTTTTTTGAAGTTCAGATGAGGCTTACTTGATGGTGGCAGTAGTTAGCAGAAATTACATCACGACGTATCTGTTGCTGCGTCGTGACGCACTGATTGCTACGTCGTGACGCATCAGAAGCTGCGTCGTGACGTAATTTCAGCAGCCTCAGGGCAAGCGGAGCCGCTTACGCTGATGAAACCATGTTCTTCATTGCGCAAGTTCATACGTTTCATTGAGCCGATACATCCGACTGCGCTGGTTTAAAGATCCGACTGCGCTGGCTTGAAGATTCGATTGCGCTGGCTTGAAGAT
>ERZ791794.1235-NODE-1235-length-13479-cov-6.084550_pt1 | contig 13479 bp, 8 predicted proteins | sample MGYA00510312_ERZ791794 | MGnify/ENA primary metagenome ERZ791794 (study PRJEB30046, sample SAMN00791977) | human gut metagenome | study: EMG produced TPA metagenomics assembly of the A metagenome-wide association study of gut microbiota in type 2... | reverse complement strand
GTTGTTCAATCCATCCTCGGCAGTATGACCGCAAGGGATGTTGTAGGCGGTGAACAGGTAAGCCTTGTCGATTCAATATATTCGAACAGTCCGAAAGATGTGAACACAGCGATCGCGAGCCTGCCCCTTGACAAGTACCCGCGCTACGCAGGCTACAGCTTCAATGCAACGGGTTTTGCCTCCGTAAAGGTTCCTGTTGAGCTGCTGACGAGCGTGGTGGTGCACAACATCTTTAAAAGGCTTTGGGATGCATGGAATGAGGATCCCGGGGAGAATGCTCATATCAGATTCCTTAAAGCCTGCGGGATTGAAGCTGAAACTATTATACCAAAAAAACAGCCCAAGAACGGTTTGCTCGAAACGGTTGAGCAAAAGTCAAGGGATTTTATTCGAAGGCACGGAATAATGGCTATGACCAACGTGGCAAAAAAAGCGGCGGAATTGTTGGAGAATGAATACATTCCGTATGCGGCAGAAAAAGCGAGAGGTCTATTTTACAAGGAAAGTTGGGCTCATACCATGAACCTGCTGACAGCGGTCAAGGATCACCTTATCGGCCTTAACAACACCGTTTGGGAAACGTCAAAAATCGTGCTTTATACTTTCAAAGATATTCTTGAAAGAGAGAACGGAATTCTGACCGATGTCCGCACATTTGAAAACAATTTCAATAAGACGCTCTACTTCTGTCCGATCAATCTGACGCAGAGCATAAAGAAAAAGAGAGAGTCAGATGCATTGATGAAATTCATCACCGGCATTTATGAAGGACAAGAGGCTGACATTACCAAGGCTTTCATTGATGAGATCCTGTTTACGAAAGACCTTGCGAAGCTTGCAGGCGTAACATCAACGGATGCAGGTATCAGCGCACAGTTCGACCCTGCCGGGATGATAAGGGACTTTATAGAGGAGCAGTTCAAAAAAATAATTGATGAGAATATCGAGGTATTCCTCGTTAAGTTCTTCTCCGGAAACCCGCAGGCAGAAACTACGCAGCCCGACCCGAATGAACCTGCAAGGCAGATTGCGTCAAAAGATTTGAAGAACGCTGCAAGGGAGATATATAACACACTTACCACAAAAGGTGCGGCAATGGCAAACACCCTGGGCGGTATTGAGAACCAAGTCAGCGGCCGCAGGTTTATCACTGTCCCGAAAAAGTGCACTCATCTGTTCGAAGAGATCGAGAAATGTGCGAAAGCCGACGGTGCAAGGGTAAAGGTATACAAGTCAGAGTCGGATGATGAATTGCTTATGATAACTATGCTGCAGGGGCTGCCGGCACTGTCTTTCCAAACTACGGCGCAGAACGAACCCGTCTATGAAGCAAACTGGAAAGGCTTCCCCGGGATTCATATTGAGCAGTGTGGAAGCGGCATCCACAATTGGGTCAACCTTCCCAACCTTGTTTTCAAAGGAGATCAACACAGAGAACAGCAGAATCTTGAAGCCGCAAGGAAGGACTACGATACCGCCGTTGCTCTCGGCATGGTTATGGATTCTCCGAATTATCCCGATCAGCAGATCAAATCGATCTTCAGGTTTAACAAAACTCAGGATGTCGGATCCGTCACGGAGAGATGGATGATACCGGAGTTCGAAGACTACATCACGGATAGCCTTCCGAACAGTCGTAATGATCTTAACCTTGAGTACTGCCTGAATCAGTTGGAACAGAACGGCGTTATCAGTCGTGTCGACCTTATGCAGCACGGAGATAATCGGAGCGCGATAGAGTCAGAGCTGCCCGACGACTTCGACTACGATTACGCTTGGCACACCCTGCGCCAGATGTTCCATCTGTGGCACGCAGTGAAGGAGACTATTCCGTACGTTGAAAAGCTTAAGAAAGCAATCGATGCAAAGAAAGAGGAGCTTGAAAAGGAGGAGCGAATGAATAAACGTATAGCTACGTTCACATACGCACTTCGTGCTGTCAAGTGGAGTTCGGGGGACGACCCAACGCCGGAGACGGACGAGAACGGTGTTCTTGTTCCTGCTTATATCCGCTTTGATACTGCCCAAGAAAGATGGCTCATTAAGCCGGATAACAGGAATGAGGAGCTTCTTGCAGATGTGAAACCGTTTTTAACGGGCAGTACATTGCAGAAAGAATGTAAAGAATATTTCGCATTTATAAAGTTTGCTGAACTTGATGACGAAAAATTCAAGCAGATCCAGGATGCGGTCTCTCAACGAGCGACAAATCCGAACCCTGCTGTTTGGAACAAAGATAAGGAGCAAGGGAGAACGCTTAAAGCGAGCTACGAAGAGCTTGTTCAAAGGACCAAGGGCGGAAAATACCCGATGGCATCTGCCGACTTCTTGGCGAATGCGGCTGCTGCGGTGAATGACCCGGAGATCGGACAGAAGATTCGTGATTTCTATGATTATCTGATTGAGAATGTTGATCAGTAACGTAAAAAACTCAAGGTAACACACCGAACAAACCGGCGGGCGGAGGCTCACTCCGCTTGCCGGCTTATGCAGCAAAGGAGAATGTAATGCCAATTTCTGAGAATATTTTGCAGAAAATCAAAGAAAAAGCAACAAGCAACATCACGGGGATCAGTCCGGTGAATACAAATTGTGATGTTGTTATTGCTCATTACGGCAGCAAGATCATGAAAGATCCGTTGCTTAATAAAATGTTTCTGAACGGCAGGACACAAGTCGCATGTGCTCTTGATTTTACATCCATAGATGAAGCTTGGCATTCCATAGACGAAGCTTTGAAAGGAGCTGCAGCTGAAAGGGAAAGAGTCCTTGCCACGTCATCGACCGACAGACTTGTGACAGTGCTTTTGCTTTTGATTGAAAAAGCAGATGATATTCCGAAAATTAAGCCAATAGTCGAACATATTAATAACAGAAATAAACAAAAACAAAATAGAGACTGTTGCCGTGTTGAGATTTGCATTGAAAATGCAGAAGAGTTTGATACAAATGACTGTTTGCCGAGGGACGTTCCGGACGGCGTGAACCGCGTGTGGAAACTGACAGATTCCAACAAGACAGCTGCATTTGAACTAATTCTGCTTTTAACTTTGCATGAGTTTAATAAAGCAGAAGGAGTTGAATACATTCGCGTTAAAGACGGAAAAGTATACAGCGCGCAGGAGTCCTCTCGTGTAGGGGCTGTGTGCGGGCGGATCAACAGTATTCTCGGCGTAACGGTCAATGACGAAAATGATCAGGATCAATGCAGGAAGTTCGATGCTCAGCTGCAAGCCTGCAAGGAAAAAGCTGAAGAGAAAATGAACGAATTGACGGAAACATTCCTCTCTGTTGCGCCGTGTAAACTTGAACTCCTTCCGCAATATTCAAGATTATTGCGGAATGCAGATATATACACCGTATACGGAACGGATAAAGAAGGTCATCCGATCTGCGAAATTTTCAGGAAGAATATTCTTAAAGCTGCCCAAGCGTTTTTCAAAAAAGAATTGTGTTCACAGGAGGAAACGTTTTTCGGAAAGTTTCCCCTTAACATGTTTGAAAACAAAAACATAGCCAAACTGATTGAACATCTCAAAGAAAAGGCTGAATTGGCCGACCGGAAGGAAGACGAATACCTCGAAGACGCAAGAAAATATGCTGCGGCATGGGAAGAACGCCTTGAGAAAGGCATAAAAGAAAAGTTTATCGTTTTTTTTGGAAGTAAGTTTAAGGCTTTGGTTGACGACGCAGGAATTATGCGAAATGATCTTTGCGCCTGCAGAGATATATTAAGACCAATTTGCTTTGAGGATGGGAACGTCGGTTCGCATACTGATAAACTAAACTGGCAGGGGCTGGACTGCGATAAACTCCTGGAGACATGCGAAGCGAGAAGCAGGTTTGAAATGAATGAACAGGATAGGATCTGGGGTGAAATACAGAACCGTGCTGCTGACGGCAGTGATACGCAGCAAGACTATCTGTTCAGTTCCGGTGAGCGAACACAGGAACTCCATAATAACGGACAGAACCGTAAACACAGGATTCAGATTCGTGGTTTGACGCCCGGCTTTATGTTCGGAGGACGATTGCTGGTGTTTAGCCAACGTGGAGCGTTGGGAAATGTACAGACGGAAAACATGGATGAAAGCGCGCAGCAGGGAGAAGAGGAATGATTAAGATAGAGTTCGGAAATGAACAAAACAACAACATTACTATTTACAATGTGCGATGCAGGGCAATATATACCGGTAGTGGAGAGAAGTCAACGAGAATTACATTTAGCTCAGAGCGATTGCTTGACCCGGAAAGACCGATGATAAATTGGACGACCGGAGAAATATATGCAGAACAAAGCCCCAGATTGATTTCTTATGACCGGAACGGATCCTTTGCAAAACCCAAGAATTATGGTGTATACAGTTATTCATATGACAACGGCGAAGGTGGGCTTGAAACCGGAAAGATGTTTATCGGGAAAAAGAGAGAAACGCCGACATATAGAGAGAAGAGAGGGTGTTTCGAAAAGCGTACAACTATAACAATGGAATCGAGGGGAATAAAGCTTATTGAAGGCGATGCGGAAATTTGTTTTACCGGAAAAAGTGACGGAAAAGTTATCAATATCACAGTTCCGCTTTGCATAACCGGCAACGGAGGCAAATTTACCGTCCCTAAAGAAACTTCAAGAATACAGTGGAAAATCAGTTACAGCGATAATGTTAAAATGATGATAGCGAGATAAAGGACAAAACAACTGACAAAGCGAAAGGAAAAACACAATGCTGATAAGAAAACGGATACAGTCAGAAAGCACCACAAACAAAAGACTGTCGCCCCATCCCGCATGGAGGGAGATAAGAAAACGGATACAGTCAGAAAGCACCACAAACGGAACAGAAAGAATAGATTACAGCAAGCCGATTCAAGGAACGAGAAGGTATTATTCGTTCTGCCCGGAATGCGGTTGGCGTGGGGACAGCGACGAACTGCTGTTTGAAATCACTAAGCTGATTACACCCAGACTGAAAGCGGCAGCGAAGAGCCTCGCCGAATCCGAAGTCAACAGCGAAGAAGCTATTCAGGAAAAGATAGAAAGGATTCGCAGACTAACTACCGATGAAAGCGCAAAAACGGATGCGGAATCGATGAATATAGAGCAAACCCGGAATGCAGATGAAAACGAAGCGAAGAAAGAGAAAACGAAGCAGGAAATTGTAATGGATGCAATTGAAAATGCGAAAATCAGGGAGTTTGTATCGACAAGTGAGCTGCGTGATATAAGCGAACAACATAAAGGCGAGTTCCGGCTGAAGGACAGCCGTATAAAAGAGATCTTAAAGCGCGTGGGTAATGCACTGGAAGGCTCAGTTGGGCAGGGCAAGCTTATGAAAGCAGATGTTGAGAAAGTTCAAAAAGAAGTTAATAAGAGACTTACGGAAAATTTCGGCTCCATCGAGCTAAAGCCGCATAGGGAAAATTCGGATGTAACATTTGAAGTTGTAATCGGTGGAAAGCCGCTTCCGTGGAGACGCTATTGCCCGAAGTGCAAGGGAAAAGGTCAGGTTTCAGGCTGGTCAGGTTGCTATCCTGAAATAACACTATCCATGTTTGCCGGACCTCGAGCATCGAAAACGACGGCTCTTTGTGCAGCGATGGATGCGTTTTTGAAATGGAGAGAACAAGCTAACAATCAAAATATATGCTTGGAGTTTGATGCGGATGAAAAATTAAAAAAGAAATGGGCGATAACACAGGACGGCGTACCGAAGGAAGCGGAAGACGGAGCACAACCTTCAGCTAAAGACTATCCGCTCATAAAATACAGGCAAAACATAAGGATTGATGCGACCGAAACAGTGGATAATGAATTGAGATGCACATTTCTTATCAATATTGATGGAACAAAATTGCTTGTTTCCGTTATGGATATTGCAGGAGAGTTTGTGCGCTCTTTAGCCAGAGGCACGGAAGACATGATTGAGTCAATGAGAAAGAGATATGAAACAAGGTACAAGAATCTTGACTATCTTTGGGTGCTCGTTGATTATGCGACACTGGAGTATACAACAGGAGTGAGTACAACTCAGGAACAAAGAAAAAAAGACTGTGAAGGACTTTTAGGTTATAATGACCCAAGCAAAATTCTGAATGTACTAGATCTAAATCAAGCACTCAGTAACGCAATGAATATGTTCAAGAGCTTGAAGGGTATTGTATTGATATGGGGCAAGATCGATGCACTTAGGGATGAAAATGGTTTTATGAAAAGGCCTTATCTGCTGAAGAATCAACCTGGGTTTGATGATAACTATAATCAAGGCTACGGTGTGGTTCGAAGAAGTGGTAGGAAACTGGTTGTTTATGATCCGAACCTAATTAAGCTGCAGTCGAATATAATCTGCACGGAAATAGAAAAAAGCATCGGCAAAAGTTTGATAGAAACGATTCGGGAAAAAACGGACAGTAAAGCCATAGCTTTCATAACCTCGAACTACGGGCATGAACCGAGGAAAGAAGAAGGGAACGAGGGAGATAACTCAATCGAGCCATTCAATACAATGCTGCCGCTTCTTTGGATGATAGCAATGGAGGGTGGAATTGCAGTCAAAACGGAAAAACACCATCGGTTTAGGAAACCGGAGTTTATTCCCAAATGTTTGAATACAGATGATGATAAAAAGACTTATTTATGCTGGATAGGAGAAAGAAGGAGGAGAGAAGAATGAAAAAAAATGAGAAACTCTACTTTCACGGCAACGGCGGGTTTGAACAGGTGGATAATAAAGGAAGGATTGAAGACAAAAAGAAAATAGCAATTACTTCCGCAAATAAGGGGCTGCCATGTGAAACAGTCTATTTCGATGAAAGTGATGGACTCGAGTTACGGATGACACATACTGAACGGCAAAATGAGATAGCTTTTTACACACATGCTTTTTGCTTTTCTTACCTGTCTATAGGAGATATAGCCGGCAAAGGAGAGGAGAATGACGATATAAGTCGCTATATCGGAACCGTTTGCTTCGCTTCTGCGGCTGATGTTAATAAATTTGCGGAAAGCAGAAAAGAAAAGATTGAGCCGGGCTGGGTTGAAATCGGTTCGAAGAATGAAACGAGCGGAAATAAAACTGTTCCGAACAGAAATCTTGTTTGGAAAATTATTAATGGTGTTATATGTGATAAAAAACAGGTTAGGCTTATCGTACCGACCGACTACGATCTGATAGCAACTTTCAGATGTTCGGTGATTGAGATACTTAAGCATGTTCCGTACGGCATGTGGAATCGATTCAGCTTCTCGGTAAATGAAGCCAATTCAGAACGTGAGGTTGTATTTGCAACAGGGAACAGTGCAAAGGACGGCGAATATCTTATAGATGCATCGTACGAAGAAGCAAGTGAACCCAGCAGCAATTTTGACTGGTTGATTTGGAAGTGTGTTGTTGAAGACGGTTATCGTGAGAAATTTTATAACGAATTTGAGAGTGGTTTAAGTGCTGAAGCGTGTATTGAAGACGCAAGCTATGCGTCTTATGCAAATGCTTTCAGACTGACAACATATAAAAATCTTTGGGAATGTTTTAAGATCCTTAGCAATGTACTGGAGGAAAACAAGGAGAATAAAGCTATTGCAAAATCACAATGTTGTGAGATGCGGTTTATACGCGAGCTGGGAATGCATAAAAAAAACCTTGGTGATGTATTAACCTCGCCTGAGAGCGACTTTTCACAATGCAAAAATCTTCAAGAACTGGACGAATGTATAAAAAAGTATTCAGAATTCCTACTTCGATTGTCGATGATGAAGATGTCGCCAAACTCGGAACTCCGTATTGACACTGATGCAGCAGAATGCTTAATAGAAAGAGCAACTCCGCTCGAAGATCAGTCGCCTGATGAGATCATAAAAAAAACACATAAACATCATGCGAAATTGGGAAAAGGCTTGGAGTATCTTCCTGCTCTTATTCCAGATTCTGTCATTAAAAAACGCATGCAAGAGCTTGAAGCTGAAAACGGAAAGGCATCAGAAAAATATCTTGAAGACATTAAACCGAAACTTGAAACTGTGCTCCGTGGAACTTCCGATTCCCACGATGCCGGAGATCTTAACGCAGACCGCAGCAGAGGCGAGTCAGATCCGACAGCAACCTTGAAAAAGTTGCTTGAAGAAATGAAAGAACGCCGGGAAGCAACGATTGATGAAGACATTCACGAAAAGTATTCAAAAAACGTTTGTGAAGCAATCGAACGGATAGCAAACGGAATCGAAACAGAGCGATTTGAAAAAATCGTTAACTGCTGCAAATGCGTTGAGAATTTCTTCTGCGAAGGGGACATTAAACGGCTTGAAGCCGACTGCGAAAAAAGAAAGGAAGCTGATAAACAAAAGGAAAGCGTTCTCAAAAGCATGACAGGCTTCAAGGCATTTATTGAATGGTATTGCGAAAAAGGCAAACAGGTCAATTGGCAGGGTGAGTGTATTGACCGCCTGCGTAAAAATATATCGGAGCAAGGTTGTGTTGATTGCAGTGTCAAGGACTTGATGCATGCGGCTCAGTTTGTCTCGGGAAAATATGATATCTATGAAGATCAAACCGTCTATGATGCGGTCAAACTCATTATAGAAAACGGACTGGTATCGATAATGGCGAGCAGAAGCAAAACTCTTGCTGATATTCGAGAGGAACTTCTTTACTTGAGATATCTTAAACCGGAAGAGGGAGATGATTATAAAATCAAGTGTTTGACGGAAGGATACCCTGCCGGAATTTCCGGAAAAAAGAACAGCACGCAGGAAGCAAAAATCGTGAACAGAGGACCGGATTGGTGGCGGAAGTTGAAGGAGAAGCTCCTGTGCCGAAAAAAAACAGACGGCAATTCAGGAGAATCTTCGCCGTTTAAAATTAAGCTTGGCATTGCTCTGGACTTGATTAGAAAAATTGAGGTGAGTCTCAACGGTGACAATGAGCGGTCTGGTGATTCCGATTGGGATGAATGCAAAGATGTGCAGGCCAAGAGGGACTGCATAAGAATGCTTAAAAAGTGCAAGTTGAGTGAGGACAAGAAAAAGAAACTCAAGCAAATTGAAAATGAACTGAAAAAAGAGTTTGAAGAGTCGGAGAGCCAGTATATGGACTCTAAATCGAGCAATATACGGTTAATTATAATCCTGGCTTTGGTCGTGCTTATTCTTTCGTTTGCGGGGATTTATTTGTATAATTATTTCTTTGCAGAAGATGAGGAGCCGATTCCGACGCAGCCGCCGGCAACGGCACAACCGACTGTCGAGCCGACAAGTGAAGCTCCGATTCCGACGCAGCCGCCGGCAACAACATTACCGACAGAAGCGGAATTGGTAGAGCCGCCGGATAGAAGTGTGAAAGAACAGTATAACGAATGGGTGCGAAAGCAGTATACAAGTGCACAGGGGTCCGCGCCGACCGAAAATACATCCAGGTAGACAACAAACACATCAGAACTCGCTGTGCCTGTGACAACAGCAGGGTCTCAGCAATAAGTAAGGACATGTGAAAATGACAGCGCGGTGTCTGTCGGCACTGCGCTGCTCATCTATAGAGAAAATGAAGAATAGGAGAAAAACAAATATGGCAAATTCGGACAGGCAATCTTTTCTGGACAGAATAAGAGTATCCAAACAGGAACTTAACGAAAATAAAAATAATAACCAATCAAACTCTGAGGATAACACTGAAGAAACGGGGCCGGATAAGGGCCAGCGCGAGCGCGACTCGGCTCAAGAGATGCAGACGGACAAAACCGAACGTGACAACGACGGAGGACACGACCGCTGATGCTGAATCTATAGTTTAATGAGGTGTTAATATGCCAATTATTACTGAAACACTATACGGAAGTCGTGCCGCGGAAAACGTGCCGCTTTATAATTTACAGGATGAATTTCAATTTGTGACTCCTGATGGGAAAACCGGCTTTTCGCTCAGCGAGGAGATCCTGTCCCGCGGCCTGCTGTGCATCGGTGGGACAGGAAGCGGTAAAACAAACACGATAAATCAGCTTGTCAGCCAGATTAAAGCACGTATGACCGACAACGATGTTATGATTGTGTTTGATACAAAAGGTGATTTTTACGAAAACTTTTATAGTTCGGGCGACAAAGTAATCGGTAATTCAAAGCAATTCCGCAGCATAAGCGAACGTTGGAACGTGTTCTGTGAGGCTGCGGTGGATGGAGAAGATGATGACAGCATTGTTGTGAACATCAATGATTTGTGCAGGTGTTTGTTTAAAAAATATGAGTCATCAAGTCAACCCTTTTTTTCAAATGCAGGACGCGGTCTTGTTGCTGCTGTGATGCTTTATATGATGCGCGAGAAAAGAGATGGCGGTGGCACAAATGAGCAAATATGCAATATGGATTTAGTAGATTGGTTCGAGAGATCGCTTGCTGATGATTACAAGCAGATGGTTCAAAAATATTCGGATCTGTCAAACGTGAATCTGTACCTTGGCGACGGAAAAAACAATCAGGCATTGGGTGTGCTTTCAGAAGCAATAGTAATGATAAAGGACAGCTTCTTTGGTGTGTTCGGTGAGGCAGGTGATTTTTCAATACGTGAGTTCGTGCGCAAAAAAGGAAGGAGAACGCTTTTCATCGAATATGATATGGCGATTGGTGAAGCGTTATCGCAGGTATACAGTCTCTTGCTTGACCTTGCACTTAAAGAGGCACTCGGCCGACAGGAAAAAAAAGAACGAGGAAATGTATACGTTATAATTGATGAGTTTAAACTTCTGCCCAACTTGACTCATATCGATGATGCCGTAAACTTTGGTAGGAGCATGGGCTTAAAAGTTGCTGCCGGACTGCAAAGTATGGCGCAGCTTTATGATGTCTACGGCAAAGATAAGGGGCTCAGTATTGCAGCAGGGTTCAGCTCTGTTATGGCATTCCGGTCAAACGATTGGCTGACAACGGAGTACGTGAGGGATGCGTTCGGATTGAACTATCTGAGCGAGACTACATTAGCCGGCAGTTTGCCCTCAACCGAGCGGAGGGAAGGCCATGTGGTTGAAGCGTGGGAAGTCAGCAAATTGAAGCCGGGAGAAGCATTTATAAGAATCATTGAGAACAGCCCATTTAAGTTTAAGTTTAAAGAATATGAGAGATAGAAAAGAAATAGCAGCCAGCAACGGCATATTAAACGATTTTTTTCTTGCGGGATCACAGAATTCGGGAATGATAAGAAAAACGGTGATTTCCGGTTCACTTAATGTTGTCAGAACAAAGTTTGCACTTATGCTTGCGGAAAACGTATGCCGCAACGGGAATCCTGTTGTGATTGTTCATAGGTCAAACCTTGTTTTCAACGAAAAATACAGGTCAGGAACGGCTGTATACAATGGGGAAGAATATGTTCTGGATCTCTTTGGAGATATTTCGGAAAACGAATTGGCAAGCGTGCTGTATGAAGTAGGGAAAAGCACTGCAAATCTTGGGATTGAGGCAAAAACCGTGATTTCGATAGGAATCGAAGCATTGAAAAAGAACGGAGATTCGATTGACCTGCTGACACTGTGCAGCTTTCCGTGGGAGATGATATCAGCATTTATTTTCAACAGCAGAAATATTGATGTTTCCGATAAGCTGGTTTTGATCCAAAGACTTGCGCCGTTTTCAGAGCAAATACCTGCGGTTGCGGCCTTATTTACCGAATTCAAGGTCCATTTGATGGAAAAACAGTGTGTTAATGTTAAAAAAATAAGCTTGAGCAAAGTTCTTCAAGGCGATGCCTGCATTGTTTCAATTGATGTCGGAACGGATATAAACGATGTGCTTGCTGAAACTCTGTTTTCTTTGTTGAAGTTGAATAAGGAAAAGGGTTATCGTTTTTTGAGTGTAATTGATTCAATTCCTGCATCAAACGAAAACAGCATTGCATTCAAATTGTACAGAAGCACTGATGTTCAGTCTCCCGTTATGATTGTTTCCCCCGATCTTGCTCAGAGTTATGCCGGAAAACTCGGATTGTTCAATGATATTGTTGGGTCGGGCACAAATGTTGTTGTGCTTGCACACACATCAGGATACAGTGCGGATGTGTGGTCAACATACTTTGGCGAGTATTATGCGCAAAAAGAAGAGGTTTCATCCGGAAACTCAAGGGAAAACTATAGGTTTTTCAGCAAAACAAGCAGCAACACGGTTACACGCAGCGAAGAACGCAGACGAATTATTCTGCCTGAAGATATAATTATGCTTGATACAAAAATGGCTATTGTGCAGTGCGGATATAAGGACGGCGAACGGGGGTGGCGCTACAATGTACTTGATTTAAGTTGTCTGGGGGTTAACAAAAGTGGAAATTGACTCAAAAAAAACAATTCTTAAAATCTGCATACCAACGGTTGCTGGCTTGCTCATTGGAATATATTTTATTTGCCGAGGTGGAGACGCAGGGTATTTGCTCATTTTGCCGATATATCTGATAGGACTTGTGTACGGGATAACGCGCATCGGACCATGGATGATTGCGTTCCTGCGGTCAATGTTTAAAGCAATGGCATCATTATTCCTATTCAGAATGTTCCTCTGGGCTATTGTCATTCTAATACTGGTTCCCATCGGATTGGGGCTGCTGACACTCGTGTGTTGGATTGTTGGGTTCCCAATGGCGGTTATGGAAGTAATAAGATTGATCAGGGAACGAAAAGCTTGCGGTAGCGGGACGCGGAGAAGACGCTTCCTGCTCCCTAATCTGAGCCTTCCGAGCAGACGGAAAAGAAGGAGCAGGCGGGAAGAATATGATGATGATTACGGAGAGTTTTAAAAAATTTCCGATTCGAGTTTATTCGGGATAAAACAGAACACGCGTAAAGCTTCGGAGAATGACGGCTGCTGCATACGTGCTCAAGATCTCAAATGATATTAATCCAACAAAGAAAGGAAAACGCATTATGCCAATTAACACCGAACAATACAAGAACCAAGGCTTGAGTGGACAAGACAGAAAAGCCATAGTTGAAGCCAACCTGAAACGGTTGGATTACGCTGAAGGCAACGGTCTTCTGAGCAAAGCAAAAAAAGAACTGCTGCCGGGGGAGCTGTATCTTTTTATCAGCTCCGGCGGAACGGGACAAAAGGCACTTCGCAGCATAAAGGAAACGATTAACAAAACCATAGATCCCAACTATCATGCTCAGGTTCGCTACCTTGTTGTTGACTGTGCGGAGAATGAGCTTCTCAAGCTTGTTGAAGACGGAGTCTTTGAACAGAGCGAGATCATGTTAATTCCTTACCAAGGCGCTCATGACACAATCAGTCCGCAACACATTGCGCCTGATAAAAAAGAATGGGTGGATCCGGACCTGTACAGTGCGACAGGAGGAGGTATTCCCGGAATGCATCCCGGTTTTGAAAGCGACGGAGCGGGTGCTTGGCGCCAGCCGGGCAGGGTCAGGCTCACCTCAACCGGAGGCATTAATGTTATCAATAAAATACAGGAGGTCATCAACGGCATACAATATCCCGCCAGAACAAAACTGAAAGTC
>ERZ791794.1221-NODE-1221-length-13594-cov-9.879829_pt1 | contig 13594 bp, 13 predicted proteins | sample MGYA00510312_ERZ791794 | MGnify/ENA primary metagenome ERZ791794 (study PRJEB30046, sample SAMN00791977) | human gut metagenome | study: EMG produced TPA metagenomics assembly of the A metagenome-wide association study of gut microbiota in type 2... | reverse complement strand
CTGCGCCAACGATGCCATCCGGCAGGAGGCGGCGCGGAACGCGGAGTACCAGCACATGGGCACCACGCTGGTGTGCGCCGTGACGCGGCCGGACATGGCCATCATCGGCAATATCGGCGACAGCCGCGCCTATCACATCACGGCGGAGGGGATATTCCAGATATCCCGGGATCACTCCGTTGTGGAGAATATGGTGGCCAAGGGCGACCTGACGCCTCAGGAGGCGCGCAACCATCCCAACCGAAACCTGATCACCCGTGCGCTGGGGCCGGATATCAACGCCCGGGCGGACGCCTTTGAGCTGCCGTGGCAGGAGGACGAGTTTCTGCTGCTGTGCTCCGACGGGCTGGTGAACACCGTGTCGGATCAGGAGATGCTGTTCGAGGTGCTTCACGACGGGGACGTAAACGAATGTCTTGACCACCTGCTGCAAATTTCGCTTCAGCGGGGCGCGCCGGATAACATCACGGCGGTGCTGCTGCTGAACGGTGAAAGGAGATGACCACATGGATCAGTACATCGGAAAAATGCTGGACGATCGCTACGAGATACTGGAGCTGATCGGCACCGGCGGCATGGCCAACGTGTATAAGGCACGGTGCCACCGGCTGAACCGCCTTGTGGCCATCAAAATACTGAAAAGCGATCTGGCGGACAACGCTGACTTCCGCCGCCGGTTCCACGACGAATCCCAGGCGGTCGCTCAGCTGAGCCACGCCAACATCGTGTCGGTCTACGACGTGTCCACCAACCCGGACAGGGAGTATATCGTCATGGAGCTGATCGACGGCATTACCCTGAAGCAGTACATGGAGCGCCGCGGGCGCATGGACTGGCGGGAGTCGCTGCACTTCATCACCCAGATCATGCGCGGACTGAGCCACGCCCACAGCCGGGGCATCATCCACCGGGATATCAAGCCCCAGAACATCATGGTGCTGCGGGACGGCAGCGTGAAGGTGGCCGATTTCGGCATTGCGTGTCTGGCCAACGCCGGGCAGACGCTGACCCAGGAGGCGCTGGGCTCCGTGCACTATATTTCCCCGGAGCAGGCGCGGGGCGACCGTATCGACGCCCGCTCCGACATCTACTCCGCCGGTGTGGTGCTGTATGAGATGCTCACAGGCCGCCTGCCCTTCGAGGGCGACAGCGCCGTGTCCGTGGCCATCCAGCACCTGAGCTCCGTGCCGCTGGCGCCGCGGGATATCGACCCCAGCATCCCGGAGCCGCTGGAGCTGATCTGCATGAAGGCCATGAACAGCGACCCCAACAAGCGTTACGCCTCGGCGGATGCCATGATCGAGGATCTGGAGAAATTCCGCCGTGACCCGTCGGTGGACATGGATTACATCCGGCAGGAGCTGTCCAAGCCCGCTGCCGACAGCGAGCCTACCATGCCCATTCCCACGGCGCAGGTGGCCTCCGCTGTAAAGAAGCACACCGGCGAGGTGCGCCGCGAGCCGGAGGACGACGAGCCGCCCCGCCGGGACAAGCGCTCCATCGCCATCATCGCCGGTATTTTTGCGGCGGCGGTGCTGCTGGTGGTGCTGCTGTTCAAGCTGATCCTGGGCGATTTCGGCCCCGCGGGAAGCAACAAGAGCTACACCGTGCCCGATGTCCGCGGCATGACCGTGGAGGAGGCGCAGGAGGCGGAGGGCGTCAAGGATATTTTCACCGTCCACGTGCAGGGCACGCGCAAGACCGACGAGTACCAGCCGGGACAGATCGTGGAGCAGGATCCCATTGCCGGCCGTACCCGCAAGAGCAACTTCGTCATTGAGGTCTTTGTGGCCGAGGAGCCGGAGAAGGTGCTGATGAAGGATCTCACCGGCATGGAGTACCGGCAGGCGCGGGTGCTCCTGACCGATCTGGGCATGAGCCTGAAGATCGAGAGCCGGGAGGAATCCTCCGACAAGTACGGAGCCAACGCCGTTATCCGGACGGAGCCGGCGGCGGACGAGCCGCTTACCGCCGGGCAGACCGTTATCATCTATTACAGCACGGGGCCTGAGTCGGTGGTGGTGCCTACCTTTACCGGCCAGAACATCGCCGACGCTACGAAGAATGCACGGGATCTGGGGCTGACTGTGGGCGAGATCACATACGACCCCTACAACACCGCCGAACCGGGGCAGGTGGTGGAGCAGAGCCTTAAGCCCACCTCCGAGGTGCCCGGCGGCACGAAGATCAGCTTCACCGTCAGCGGCTCCAAGAACGACCAGCAGTCGCAGACCTCCCGCGTGGCAGAATTTTCCATGCCCGCCGACATGGAGGGTATGCTGAAGGTGGAATTCGAGCAGGACGGCGTGATACTGGACAGCCAGTATCTCAGCGCGTCGCTGGGGAAGGTGAGCTATACCTTTACCGGCGATCCCGGTACATCGTCCTATGTGTGCGCCTATTTCACCAGCCTGGACACCGAGGCCACCAAGGTCAGCGACATTCAGGAGGTCATCTTTTGAGCCGGGGCAGGATCGAGAAGGCTCTCAGCGGCTTTTACTATGTGAATACCGGCGCGGAGATGCTTCAGTGCCGCGCCCGGGGCAAATTCCGCAGGGAGGGCGTAAGCCCTTTGGTGGGCGACCGGGTGGAGGTGCGTGAGCTGGGCGGCGGCGAGGGCTTTGTGGAGGCCATAGAGGAGCGCCGCAACGTCTTTTCCCGTCCTGCGGCGGCCAACATCGACCAGCTGGTGATCCTGGCATCCGCCGCCATACCGGTGACGGAGCCGTATCTCATCGACCGCATCGCCTCCATCGCCGCGTTGAAGGGCTGCGATGTGCTGCTGTGCCTGAACAAATGCGACCTGGATCCGGCGGAGGAGCTGTACGGCATTTACAGCCGCTCGGCTATCCCCGTTCTGCGCATCAGCGCGGAGACAGGGGAGGGGTTGGACGCGCTGCGGCAGGCCATTGCCGGGAAGCTGAACGCCTTTACCGGAAATTCCGGCGTGGGAAAATCCAGCGTGCTCAATGCGCTGCTGCCGGAGCTGCACCTGCCGGTAGGTGAGGTCAGCAAGGCGCTGGGTCGCGGACGCCATACCACCCGCCACGTAGAGCTGTTTCCGTTGGGCGGCGATACCTACGTTATTGACACGCCGGGCTTTTCCTCCTTCGACACGGAGGAGATGGATCTTGAGCTGAAGGAGCATCTGCCGGAGACATTTCCGGAATTTGCGCCCTATGTAAACGACTGCCGCTTTACAGGCTGCACCCACACCAAAGAGAAGGGCTGCCGCGTTTTGCAGGCGGTGAGGGACGGCGACATTCCCGCCTCGCGGCACAGAAGCTATCTGCGGCTGTTTCAGGAGCTGAAGGACGTGCAGCCGTGGCAGAAAAAGTGAAAAACGGCTGGAAAGTATTTTTACTTTCCAGCCGTTTTTATGTAAGACTTTTTACTTGGCCAGCACCTTTTTCAGCTTGGCGAAGCGGGGGAGGGAGTCCTGCTTGGGCAGGTCAGGCTCACCCTGGATCAGCGGCAGCGCGTATTCGATGAACTGGTGGTTCACGCCGTTGCCCGCCTCGTTGATCCACTCGCGGGGGATCTTCTTCTCCACGTTGGCCACCTCCATCAGGGGGATGAGCTTCGTGCGGCAGGCATATTTGCCGTCCTGGATGCCGCGCTCGAAGCCGATCATGCGGCCGTTGATGCCGTTGACGGCGTTCTCCACCGCCACTTTGCCGGCCATGTAGGACTCCTCAATGTCCGTCTCGCTGGCCAGATGCGCCGCGCAGCGCTGCAGCAGGTTCAGCTCGATGCCGCGCACCTTGGCGCCTGTCTCCTCCTTCAGCACCTCAGCCAGAATGGTGGCCAGACCGCCCAGCTGGGCATGACCAAAGCCGTCGTTGGCGGCGACCTTGGCCTCGGAGACGAAGTCGCCGTTTTCGTAGTGGATACCCTCGGACACGGCCACGATGCAGTTGCCCGTCTCCTTATAGATGCGCTTCACGTCCTCAATGAAGGTGGGCATGCTGAAATCCGTCTCCGGCAGGTAGATCAGGTCGGGACCCGCACCGTATTCACCGGCCAGCGCGGACGCGGCGGTGAGCCATCCGGCGTGGCGGCCCATGATCTCCACCACCACGATCATGCCCTTGTCGTACACGCGGGCATCCTGATACAGCTCCATCATAGACGTGGCGATATACTTGGCGGCAGAGGCGTAGCCGGGGCAATGGTCGGTGCCGAACAGGTCGTTGTCAATGGTCTTGGGCACGCCCATCACGCGGCAGTCGTAATCCACGGACTGCATGTACTGATTGATCTTGTTGCAGGTGTCCATGGAGTCGTTGCCGCCGTTATAGAAGAAATAGCGCACGTTGTGCTTCTTGAACACCTCCAGAATACGCTTATAGTCGGTGTCGTCCAGCTCCGGGTCGGCGATCTTGTACCGGCAGGAGCCAAGAGCGGAGGAGGGGGTGTATTTCAGCAGACGCAGCTCCTCGGGATCCTCCTGTCCCATGTCGAACAGTCGGTCATTCAGGACGCCCATGATACCGTGCTCCGCACCCAGCACCTGTGTGATAGCGCCGGATTTCAGCGCCGTGTCGATCACGCCGTAGGCGCTGGCATTGATAACGGAAGTGGGGCCGCCGGATTGCCCGATAATACATGCGCCGCGCAGTTCTTTCATATTCGTATACCTCCAAAAGCGGAATTTTTGTGTTTACAACGGGTATTTTACCATGTAGAATAGCCGTTGTAAACAGTTTGTGCTTGCAAATCCAGAAAAATATGATACAATAGGAACGTTCCATACAACAGGTGCATACTTGCAAAATTTATCATAAAGGAGACTTTGACATGGCACTGGTAACTTCCAAGGAAATGTTCGCCAAGGCTTATGATGGCGGCTACGCCATCGGCGCGTTCAACGTCAACAACATGGAGATCGTACAGGGCATCACCGAGGCCTGCCAGGAGGAGCACGCTCCCGTGATCCTGCAGGTCAGCAAGGGCGCCCGCGCTTACGCCAACCACACCTATCTGGTGAAGCTGGTGGAGGCCGCCGTTGAGACGTGCCCCGACATCCCCATCGTGCTGCATCTGGATCACGGCCCCGACTTTGAGACCTGCAAGAGCTGCATCGACGGCGGCTTTACCTCCGTCATGATCGACGCGTCCTCCAAGCCCTTTGCCGAGAATATCGAGATCACCCGCAAGGTGGTGGAGTACGCCCACGACCACGGCGTTGTGGTGGAGGCGGAGCTGGGCACGCTGGCCGGCATCGAGGACGAGGTGAAGGTGGCCGCACACGAGGCGTCCTACACCCGTCCTGAGGAGGTGGAGGAATTCGTTGCCAAGACCGGCTGCGACTCTCTGGCCATCGCCATCGGCACCAGCCACGGTGCGTATAAGTTCAAGCCCGAGCAGTGCACCGTCAACGAGAAGGGTATCCTGGTACCGCCTCCCCTGCGTTTCGACGTGTTGGAGGAGGTCAGCAAGCGTCTGCCCGGCTTCCCCATCGTGCTGCACGGCTCCTCCTCCGTACCGCAGGAGTATGTGAAGATGATCAACGAGCACGGCGGCAAGATGCCCAACGCCATCGGCGTGCCGGAGGAGCAGCTGCGTCAGGCCGCCCGCCTGTCCGTCTGCAAGATCAACATCGACTCCGACCTGCGTCTGGCCATGACCGGCACCATCCGTCAGTTCATGGACGAGCATCCCGACAAGTTCGATCCCCGCGAGTATCTGAAGCCCGCCCGCGCCAACATCAAGGAGCTGGTACGCCACAAGCTGGTGGACGTGCTGGGCTGCGCTGGCAAGGCGTAAACGACTGTACAAAAAATCCCCCGGCTCCACGGAGCCGGGGGATTTTTTTCAGTTGTATGCGCTGTCAAGAAAGCACCATATTGTTATACGATCTCCACCACGCGCCAATAGCCGTCACCGTATTCTTCCAGTTTCCAGAGTACGATATGGTCTATTGCGCCCCCCGTGCCTCCGCATGGAGTGAGATTATGGGTCTTGTCATAGCGCGTATATCCGTATTTGACCCACATTTTCCCGGAATCTCCGCTGAAATGTGCCGACAGCAGGTCGATGTGATAGATGGTCAGCATTTTGCCGGCGTCCATCTCCGGAACGCAGTAACGTACCAGCGCGCCCATGGCATAGGCAGCCTCGTCCCTCGGCATTGCCAGAACATCGTTGTATATTTCCTCCTCTGAATACTCAAATACGATGTGTGCGTTGCTCAGAACAGCCTCTGCCTTGTCCTGGTCGGAATAATCTCCTTTGAACAGCAGCGCCATGCGGTCGCTGAAAGTATACTGTTCGGCAGAGCTGATGGCCGCCAGATAGTCGATGGAGTTGAGCCGCAGCATCAGCGTCACCAGCAGCACCACCGCCGCCGTAATAAAGATGGCGCACCAGGTCTGCTTCCGCAGCTTCTTTTTCAGCGTCCGCAGAACGCCGGCTTCACCGGTGCGCTGCTCCGTGTCCGCGTCAGTGGGAGTGGACGGCTCTTCACCGGCGGACAGTGCGCGGCATTCTTCGCATGTATCCAGATGCTCTTTGACAAAGGCGGCGCTGTCCTCGCTGAGCATGCCCTCCGCATACAGCGGCAGCAGGTCGCGGACGATACTGCATTCATTTTTCATTGTTGCTGTCCTCCAATCTGTTTTTTATCATGTTTCTGGCACGGTGGTAGGTGACACATGCCCAGTTATCCGACTTGGCGAACAATTCACCGATCTGCTTATAAGACAGCTCGGCGTATACCCGCCACATGAACACCTCCCGGTACGGCTCCGGCAGGTCATGCAGAATAGACTGTATCTGCCGGGCTTCCTCCCGTGCGCCGATCAGCTCCTCGGGGGTATCCGCACTGCCCACAGACTCCGGCAGTTCTTCCAGCGGAGTGGTATGCTTTTCCTTCCGCAGATAGGTATAATAGCAGTTCTTGGCGATCTGGCACAGCCATACCCGCATGTCGCAGCTGCCCCGGAATTTTCCGATGGATCGCAGTGCCTTGAAGAATGTGTCGCTGGTGATCTCCTCAGCCACATGCTCGCTGCCGGATAGCTTCAGAATATAGCGGTATACATCCCGGAAGTACAGGTCATAGACCTGCTCAAATTCCATCTGCTGCCACCTCCTTTGTCTATATGACGCGCGGCTCGGCGGAATCTTACAAATTATTTCGATTATTTTGGACAGCGAAAGCGGCGGCGCGGATGATATCCGTGCCGCCGCTGATAACAACAGCTGTAAATTATATCTACTTTACATAGTTTCTTTGATCTTCGCCGCGATCTGATCGGCGGTCAGGCCGTATTCCCGCAGCACGTCGGCGGCCTTGCCGGATTGACCGAACTGATCGTTGACGCCGATCTTGCGGAACTTGCAGCAGACCTTGCCCATCAGCACATCGGCCACGGCGTCGCCCAGACCGCCGATGACGCTGTGCTCCTCCACGGTAACGACGTTGCCGCACTTCTCGGCGTACTTGGTCACGCACTCCGCGTCAATGGGCTTGATGGTGTGCACGTTGATGACGCTGATCTCGATACCCTCGGCGGCGAGCAGCTTGGCGGCCTCCAGCGCCTCGTTGACCATCAGGCCGCAGGCGAACACCGCCGCGTCCTTGCCCTCGCGCAGGACGTTGGCCTTGCCGATCTCAAAGGGGTAGTCCTCCTCGAACACCGGGGTGGCCAGACGCGCCAGACGCATGTAGGCGGGACCCTGGAAATCAGCCAGGGCAAAGGTGGCCTTCCGCGCTTCCTTGGCGTCGGCGGGGACGATAACGGTCATGCCGGGGATCAGCCGCATAAGGCCGATGTCCTCGATGGCCTGGTGGCTGCCGCCATCCTCGCCCACGGACACACCGGCGTGGGAGCAGCAGATATTCACGTTGAATTTGGGGTAGGCAATGGAGTTGCGGATCTGCTCATAGGCTCGTCCTGCGCCGAACATGGCAAAGGTGGAGCAGAAGGGGACAAGACCCATGGTGGACAGGCCTGCGCCGATATTCATCATGTTGGCCTCGGCGATGCCGCAGTCGAAGAAACGGTCGGGGTGCGCCGCCTTGAAGTATTTCGTCATGGTCGCACCGGCCAGATCCGCGTCCAGCACCACGACCTTCCTATTCTGTTCACCCAGCTCTACCAGCGCCTTGCCGTAGGCCTCGCGGGTGGCGATTTTTTCACTCATGGCTCAGTCCTCCAATTCCTTCAGTGCCTGCTGGCGCTGTTCCTCGTTGGGCGCCTTACCGTGCCAGCCTACCTGACCCTCCATAAAGGACACGCCCTTGCCCTTCACGGTGTGCGCCAGGATCGCCTTGGGCTTCCCAGCGGTGGCAGGAGCGCTCAGCGCCTGCTCCACGGCGTCCAGATCGTGGCCGTCGATCTCATACAGATCGAAGCCGAAGGCGCGGAGCTTGGCGGGCATATCGCCCAGACTCATGACCTCGTCGTTGCTGCCGTCGATCTGCAGGCCGTTGTTGTCCACGATAACAGTCAGGTTGTCCAGCTTGTAGTGGGCGGCGGACATCAGCGCCTCCCAGATCTGACCCTCCTGGCACTCACCGTCGCCCAGCAGGGTAAACACCTTGGTGTCCTTGCCCTGCACCTTGGCGCCCAGGGCCATGCCTACGGCGATGGAGCAGCCCTGACCCAGCGAGCCGGTGGAGGCGTCCACGCCGGGCACCTTCTTGCAGTCGGGATGACCCTGCAGGATGCTGTGCAGCTGGCGGAAATTCTTGAATTCGTCGCGGCTGATGAAGCCCAACTCCGCCAGAACCGCGTAATAGCAGGGGGCGGCATGTCCCTTGCTGAGCACGAACCGGTCACGATCCGCCCAGCGGGGGTTTTCGGGGTCGATGCGCATGTGGTTGTAGAATACGCTGGCCATCAGCTCCACGGCGGACAGAGAGCCGCCGGGATGACCGCTTCCGGCGTTGGCGGTCATGTTGATGATGTCCCGGCGCATCTGGCGGCACACGCCGGACAATTCTGCTTTATTCATGGGAAACCTCCATTCCATGTTCTTCTAACCTGATAGCATAAAGCATTTGGCGCGTAAAGTCAATGTAGAGAGCGGGAAAAGTCGATAAAAAAACGGAACGGCGGCAGGGAGGAGGGCGTAGGATGAAAGGGAGGGATGCCCGATGATATTTCGCCCTTATGACCGGCTGGAAGCGGTGATCTACGCCCACCGCTGGGCGTACAGCCACAATCCGTCCTTTTATGACTACGAGGATCTGGGCGGCGACTGCACCAATTTTGCGTCCCAGTGCATCTACGCCGGCACGGGTATAATGAATTTCACGCCCACATACGGTTGGTACTACATCGACCCAGACGACAAAGCCCCGGCGTGGACGGGCGTGGAGTATCTGCGGAACTTTCTGGTGCGGCCGGAGCGCTCACCGGGGCCGGTGGCGCAGGAAACGCCGGAGCTGTCCCGCGCCCGGCTGGGCGATGTGATCCAACTGAGCTTTGAAGGAAACACGTTCCAGCACTCGCCGGTGGTGGTACAGCCCAGTGCAGATGGCGATCCGGCGAAGATCCTGCTGGCCGCTCACAGCAACGATGTGGACTGGCGGCCGCTGGACACCTACACCTTTCAGGCGTACCGGGTGCTGCACATACTGGGTGCATATACGGCATGAAAAGCCCCGGAGGAGCTTACTCCTCCGGGGTCTTATCCTCAATTTTTCCTTTCATTTTAACGTGTGACAAGGGGTTTGCCTTTGCAGCTACGCGCAGCGCCTCATTGTCGATATGCGTGTAAATTTCTGTGGTATTCAGGTGCTCGTGACCCAAAACCTCCTGTACAGCCTTCACATCCACGCCGTTTTGCAGCATCAGCGTGGCCGCCGTGTGACGCAGCTTGTGGCTGGAGTATTTATCGCTGTCCAGTCCGGCGGCGGACAGGTGCTTTTTCACCAGCGCGTGTACCATGGAACGGCTGATGCGCTTGTTCTGACCGGACAGAAACAGCGCGTTTTTGTCCTTCCCGCTGATGGGTCGGCGTACCGCCAGATAGCGCGCCAGCGCATCCTTGCAGGCCTGGTTCAGATAGACCACCCGCACCTTATTGCCCTTGCCCAGCACCCGCAGGGCGTCGTCGTGGATGTCGGTGACGTCCAGACCGATCAGCTCAGAGATACGCAGGCCGCAGTTGAGAAACAGCGTCAGGATGCAGTAATCCCGCTCCCGGTTGGCGCCGTCCACCGAATCCAGCAGGGAGAGGGACTCCTCCAGCGTCAGATAGCGGGGGAGGGACTTCATCTGCTTGGGCGTATCCACGTCCTTGCAGGGATTGTCCTCGAGAAGATGCCGCTTGTTGCAGATATAGTTGAAAAAAGAGCGGATCGTGGCCAGCTTCCGGGCGCGCGAGGCGGCGTTCAGACCTTTGTTAGAAATTTCACTATGTTGGTGCTGCACGCGTTCACGGCTGAGATACGTCAAGTAGCCGTAAATGTCCGTCAGAGTGATCCGGGAAATAAACGCCAGATCGACGTCGCGGATGTCGATCTCATCCAGGCGCTTGCCGCTCAGCGCCGGGTCGCGGAGTTGCTTCAGATAGCGAAAGAAATTTCGCATGTCCAGATAGTATTCGTCCACGGTGCGCTGCGAGTGCGCCTTGATGGTTTCGTGGTAGCTGAGGAAATCCAGCAGCAGCTGGGGTGAATCGGCGCGATAGTCCATAATATATTGCTTTGAAGGTTATACGCGGAAGCTGAATTGCGCAGAATGCATTCGATAAAGCTCCGTCATTCGGACGGTTATCGACAAATCTGTCTTCAAGCACCGAAGTACGCTGTCAAAGCATGCAAAGCGCTATCAGCCTCCACTCGATTGAACAAAATTTTTATTTTGTTTAATCTCGTATATCGTCTCAAAGCCTCTCCTTCCTGCGGGTATCGGTGGCTCCATGGTAGCAGACAAGCGTGAGCAAGTCAAGATTGAACAAAATAATTGTTATTGTTCAATCCGTGCGGCTAATGTGGTCTACTGTGTGACTACTGTTCACACACGCTGGTTTTTCTTACCGCGAAGAAGTCTGACCGGGGCACTTCTTTTCAGAAGTCCCCTACCCTGCAACACGCAAGATAGCAAAAGCACCGGCCAAACGATGAACAAATCAAAGAATCCGTTCATCGTGCAGTATCCCAAACAGATACGCAGAGCCTTGGAATTTTTTATAATCGGAAACAAAGTCGCTCCTAATACTTAGGGATTCCTCTACTTGCCGCTTTGGGATCGCACGATTTGTATTTTCCAAATAGATATATTCATTGCGAATGTGATATGAAAAAGGGACGCCAGTTTTTGTGTGGAATGTTTGCCCAGCACAGTCAGTTATCTTTTTCCAAACCTTGCTTATACTCATCGGAATCCCGCCTCAAATCTTTAGTGTGCAGATATTATAGCATCAATATACCTGCGGTGCAAGGCTTGGGGAACAAAAAAGCGGCAAAAGGACGGCTTACGCCGTCCTTTGCTGTGTCTAATCAGATGCCAGTTTATGCCTTCAGGCAGCGCAGAACAGCCATCAGAATGGAATAATACTTGCTGTCCGGCGTGTCGGCGCGGCTGGTGATGACCACCGGGCAGGATGCGCCGCAGATGGTGCTGGCCATGGTCTTGCCGGCGATGTAGGTGCAGGCCTTATACAGCACGTTGCCGATCTCGATATACGGCACCAGCAGGATGTCCGCCTGACCTGCCACGGGGTCGTGGATGGACTTGTGCTTCACGGACTCCATGGAGATAGCGCCGTCCAGCGCCAGAGGGCCGGAAATGATGCAGCCGGGCACGCCGCGCTCGGCGATCTCCCTGGCGGAGACGGTGGAGGGCATCTTCTCGGTGACGTTCTCCACGGCGGACAGCACGGCCACCTTGGGGCATTCGATGCCCAGCGCGTTGGCCACCGGCAGCGCGTTCTCCACGATGCCGATCTGAGTATCCACGTCGGGGGCGATGTTGATGGCGGCGTCGGTGATCATCACGAAGCGGCCTTCGTACTCAAAAATACCGCACTGGCTCACCAGACGCTTGCCGCTGGCGGGGATCAGTCCCGTCTCTCTGTTCAGGATGGCGCGGGCGAAGTTGGAGGTCTGCAGAATGCCCTTCATGGGGATGTCCGCCTTGCCCTCGCGCACCAGCTGCACTGTCAGCTTGGCGGCGTCCAGCTCCTCGCCGTCGAAGTCCACGATCTCGTAGTCGTTCTCGCTTTCGCCCATCTCGTGCAGCATGGCGATGATCTCGTCCTTCTTGCCAACCAGCGTGCCCTCAACCACACCCTTGCGGCGGGCATTGACCACGGCGCTCAGCGCCGGCTCGTCGTGGGCGTTAGCCAGGGCGATGCGCTTCTTCATGCCACAGCCCAGCACATAGGCTTCCAATTCCTTAAAAGATGTAAACATTTCCTTTTACCTCCTCACAGCGCGATCAATGTATTTCGCAACCGATAAAAAACAGTTCCGAAAATGCGCTGTTTTACTGAAAATCAGCTTCTTTTCCGCAGGAAAAGTTCAATCAATCCTGCTGCCAGTTATGCCAGACGTTCTGCACGTCCTCGTTATCCTCCAGCATATCCAGAAGCTTCGTCATGCTGCGGACATCGTCCTCGCTGGTCATGACGATGTAGTTCTGGGGCACCATCTCGATCTCGGCGCTCTCGAAGGTATAGCCCTTCTCCTCCAGCGCCTTGACCACATCGTTGAAGCTGTCGGGATCGGTGGTGATCTCGAACACGGGGCCGTCGGCCTGCATGTCCTCGGCACCGGCGTCCAGCGCGTCCATCATCACGGTGTCCTCGTCCAGCTCGCCCTCCTCGTTGTCGATGACGATAACGCCTTTGCGGTCGAAGGACCAGCTGACGCAGCCCTGCGCGCCCATGCCCTTGCCGAACTTATCGAAGTAGTGGCGGATCTCAGGCGCGGTACGCTGGCGGTTGTCGGTCAGTGCTTCCACGATCACAGCCACACCGCAGGGCCCGTAGCCTTCGTAGGTGACAGCCTCGTAGTTGTCGGTGTTGCCGGAGCCAAGCGCCTTGTCGATGGTGCGCTTGATGTTGTCGTTGGGCATATTGGCCGCCTTTGCCTTGGCGATAACGGTGGCCAGACGGGAGTTATTGTTGGGGTCGCCGCTGCCGCCCTGCTTGACGGCCACGATGATCTCCTTGGCGATCTTGGTAAACGCGGCGCTGCGCTTGGCATCGGCCGCGCCCTTGGTCTTCTGAATATTGTGCCACTTGGAATGTCCTGACATGGTTTACTTCTCCTTTATGCAGTATTGGATGATCTCGCGGCTGTGCGAGGTCGAACATAAGACATCGACTGCGGGGAACGCTCTCTGAAGCCGATCCCGCAGCGCCGGGCACACCACGTTCTCCGTGGGGAAATGCCCTGCGTCGATGAGGTTCAGCCCCTCCGTGTCCAGAAAGTCGTTGTACTTCAGGTCGGAGGTCACAAAGGTGTCGCAGCCTGCTGCGACGGCCTGAGGGATATAGCAGCCGCAGGCACCGCCGCCCACCGCCACCCGGTGAACAGGCCGCCCCGCGTCCACATAGCGCAGACCGTTGCATCCTAACAATTCTATCACAGAATGGGTGAACTCCACAAGGGGTATTTCACATTTTAACG
>ERZ791794.1214-NODE-1214-length-13693-cov-5.916557_pt1 | contig 13693 bp, 7 predicted proteins | sample MGYA00510312_ERZ791794 | MGnify/ENA primary metagenome ERZ791794 (study PRJEB30046, sample SAMN00791977) | human gut metagenome | study: EMG produced TPA metagenomics assembly of the A metagenome-wide association study of gut microbiota in type 2... | reverse complement strand
GGGATTACCTCACCGTGGAGAACTCGCTCTACGATCTGCACCACGTAAACCAGACCCTGCATGCGATGTACAAGGGCAAGTGGATTGCTACGGGCATCAGCAAGGGCGGACAGACCACGATGTTTTACCGTGCCTACTTCCCAAATGATGTGGACATCTCCGTGCCATACGTGGCGCCGCTGAACAAGGGCGTGGAGGATGGCAGACACGAGAAGTTCCTGCAGCATGAGGTTTCTACCAAGGAGAACCGACAGAAGGTGCTCAACTTCCAGCTGCTGCTCTTCAAGCGCAAGGCTGCGCTGCTGCCGATGTTCGAGAAGTACTGCAGCGAGAAGCAGTATCGCTTCAATGCGCCTATCGCCGAGATTTTCGATTACTCGGTGTTTGAATATGCCTTCGCCTTCTGGCAGTGGGGTGAGGATATCAAGAAGATTCCTACGAATGATACCACCGACGACCAGGTGTTCAAATACTGGATCAACATGTGTGAGCCGGAGTATTTCACCAACTACAACGCCACCTCTCCGTTTGATGTGCAGGCTGCCAGAGAGTTGGGATATTACGGATATTACACCAAACCATTCAAGAGATACCTGAGCATCAAGTCGCCGAAGGGTTATCTGAAGAAGCTGATGGTGCCGAAGGGTGCCGAGAACGTGGAGTTCTCGCCAAAGCTCTACAATTATACCGTGGATTTCCTGACCAAGAATGATCCGAAGATGGTATATATTTATGGTGACATTGACCCATGGGGTGCATCGGGCATCTATGGTTTGCCTTTCACCAAGAACAAGAAGAACCTGCATGTCTATATGTGTCATGGCGGTTCACATCTTACCCGCATCCTGTCGTTCCCTGAGCCAACCAGACAGGAAATCATCGACCTGATTGGTGGATGGCTGAAGGAATAAGTCTTTTAAAAACAGATATAAAAAAGCGTCTTGAAATCACTCAAGGCGCTTTTTTTTATATCTATAATGTTTATTTTATCTATATGTTTATCTTATCCGTTTGCGATTACTGCTTCTGTGATAACATCCGGCACATATCCACTCGTTACCTCAATTTAACAGGTATTTAACTAAAAATACGTTTATTTATATTAAAATATAGTTAAACGGGGGGGGTAATTTACAGAATCTAGATGAATATTATATACTTTTGCAACCAGAAATCAGTCTCCAAGTAATATACAAGGGGATTGGTTGAAATATGTTGAGGACCATTTGATAAGTCATAATAGGTTTATATTGGTTTACAACAATGTTTATATTGCTTAATAACAATGTTTTATATTGCTTAAAAACGATGTTTTATATTGCTAAACAACAATACAACAGTAAGATTCCGGGTAACCGGATAAATAGTTAATATAGTAAGTGATAAATGAAAAGGAAAGCAGTTTTGCTGTTTTTTATTTTGGGAATTAAAACAGTAGGTTACTCACAAGATTTCGCCCTGAAGACGAACGGACTCTACTGGGCGACAACCACACTCAATATGGGCGTGGAGAAGGCAATCAGCAACCAGATAACCCTGGAAGCAGATGTAGCATACAACCCCTGGACATTCAGGGAAGACAAGAAGATGCACCTTCTCTTGGTGCAGCCAGAAATGAAATACTGGCTGTGCGAAAAGTACGAAGGACATTTCGTAGGTATCCACCTGCATGGTGCTCAATTCTTCGGAGGTTTTGGCAGCAAGCTCTACGATGGCTACTTGGCTGGCGGAGGCGTAACATACGGTTACGACTGGATTCTATCCCCTCACTGGAACCTGGAGGCAGCCATCGGTGTGGGATACGCCCACCTCTGGTACAAGCAAAGCCCTAACTTGCCCTGCATCAAGTGCCAGGAAAAGAAGAGCGAGAACTATATCGGTCCTACCAAGGCTGCACTATCATTAATCTATATCTTTTAAAATAAGTGCATCATTTAATCACAAAGATCATTATGGATGATAGAATGAAACTCAAAATAGTATATCTGGCTATTGTTGGCGCAGGATTAGCCCTGATAGTGGCTATGTCTTCATGCAGCAACCAGAGCATGGCAAGCGACAAAAAGATTACATGTACTCCCGATTCCTTTATGCTCATGCCAGATAGCAGCAATCAGGCTGCACTCAACCTTCAGGTTCATATCCCGAAGCATTATTTCTCGAAGAGAAGCCGTCTCTTCGTAATACCCGTATTGACAGACAGCGACAGCATCGTGGCTAAATACAAGCCTATAGTGCTGGATGCGCCTATCTACAGAAAGAAGATGGAACGTAAATGGGTACTCGACAGCATTGCTGACCCATACGATTCTATTGCACAGAGAGTTACGAATACCAAAGTAGATTTGTCCGTGTTATATAACGACACCATCACCCTGCCTGCAAACTTCCATAAGGGAAGCCTCGTGGCAGTGGCTTCTGCCGACGGATGCGGCGAATGCCGTGCCATCAGCCATACCAAGATAGCCGATGTGTTCCGTCCGGAAATCAAGAAGCAACTGCACCTCAACTGGATGATGCATACCTTCGAGATCAAGCCGAAGATAAGAGAAGGGAAGGGCGTGGCACGACTTGAGTTTGTTATCAATAAATATGATATCAATCTCAAGATGAGCAACAACCAGGCTGAGCTCGACCACATGTTGAGCGATATAGCTCCAGTGCTCAGCGACAGCCTCGCTACCCTCACTTCTTTGGGCATCTATGGTCTGGCGTCAGCCGACGGCCCGCTGAAATTCAACACCCCACTTTCCCGCAACCGTGCCAACTCAGCCCTGAAGTGGCTGCTTGCGCACATAGAGAATGGCGACAAGGTGAAGAAGATAGCCCGTATCGGTTCACGCCCTGAAGGATGGCAGCCAGTATTGGATGCGATGGTGGCCGCCGGCGATGCCGACAGCACGATGGTGAAGAACATCCTGACCCGATATGCCAACTTCAACGATGATGTGCAGGAGCGCTATATCCGCCGCCTGCCTATCTGGAACAGCATCAAGAAGAAGTATCTGCAGAAGAGCCGTAGCGTGGAATACACCTACACATACATCATCAAGAACTTCACCACCGATGAAGAAATGCTGCAGATGTACGAGCTCCGCCCAGATGCCTTCAGCGAAGATGAGTTCCTGCATGTGGCACAGATTGCAGAGAGCGCAGAAAAGCAGAAGCAGGTATATGAGACGACTTTGAAATATTACCCTATGTCGAAGATTGCAGCCAATAATCTTGCCATCCTACTCGAGAACGAAGGCAAGGTGGATGAGGCTGAAGAGATATTGAACCGCCAGAAGGCAGAAGAGACTAAGAATAGCCCAAAGGCACTAGCAGAATAAAGCACAGCGTATGACAAGATTAAAAGTTATCATATATGGCATGGCACTGGCTATGTCATTCAGCTCGTGCGTCCGTGAAGATCTGGACCAATGTCCTCCTCTGCGTATCAACATCGAGGTGAAAGACAAGAATTATTTCAATGTCGACCAGACTGCACCCGAAGAGAAACGAGATGAGAATCAGCCATTTAGGTCATTCGTTCCGTCTCTTTCCTATCGTCTGAGCCGACTCAACGACGACGGCACACAGCAGGTTATCGTAGAAGAAAAAAGTTTCGGAGTAGAGGGTGATGGATTAACTTATCCTGTAAGCTTCGACCCCGACATGCCTTTCGGAAAATACGTCTTTACGGTATGGGGAGGTATGAAGACGCGAGGCGAACTCAATCTGGATAAAAATGAGCTGTTGCTACATCCGGAGCACAGTCAGGGCGATGATGTTTATCAGGTTTGCGATACCCTCGTCTATGATGAAAACCATTATTGCTATACCAGCGAGATGGAGCGCACCAAGGGAAAACTGGTTATATGGACAGAGAATCTTCCTGCCGGGTATAATGTGATGGATACTGAAGTAAGCGATCTCTATGGAATAGTAAATCCAAGTTTCCAATATTCTGAAGAGACCAGCGTCTTTCAAGAATCGGAAATTAAAGCTGGCGCCAAGACCTCTATTTTCCTGGCTCCTTCTTTCCAGAAGGAAGAGTCAGTGGTGGATGTCAATTTCTATAAGAATAGTGGCGAAGGCGGCAATTCATCTGTGTTGTCACCTGATGACGTGGAGGTAAGCATGGAGCGCAATAAGATTACGGTGCTGAGGTATGTGTACGATTCCAAACGCAATCGCTTCACCATCTATATGAAGGTGAACGACAACTGGGAGGAAATTCACGGCATGATATTGGATTGATAATTAATTTATACTCAATTTTTAAATTTATAATTTATGAAAAAAGGTATGTTTTTTGCGCTTGCAGCAAGCAGCTTGCTGTTCAGCGCATGTAGCAGTGACGACGCTGTGGTTAGCACAGAGGGTCAGAACGAGGCAGTACAGCAGATTGTATTGCATGTAGCAAGTAGTGGTGATGGCTTGACAACACGTGCAGGCCGCCCATTGTATTCTTCAGAGGCTTTGCAGACTATCCAGCATGTTCGCGTGTTGATTTACAACACCAAAACAAATGCTATTGTCAAAGACGAACAGTTGGATTGGACAAAGAGTGATAAGTATGACAATCATGGTCGCCAGCATACTCTTACTTACAAGGGTAATGATAGACTGGAGGGTGGTAGCTACAAGGTTATGGCTGTGGGTTACAGCGATAACAGTGACTACACCTATGCTTTGGATGTAACAGGTGCAAGCCTTACCGGTAAAACTTACAGTGACATTACTGCAACCTTGAAGGATGGCAAAAAAGATGCAGAGGAAGTATTCGCTGGTGATGCAACGCTTACAATCGGCGATGACAAGAAAATCACCAACCTTACTTCTGGTGAAGAGGATGGATTGGATGTAACCTTGCATCGTCAGGTAGCTGGTAGCTTCGGTTATTTCAGTAACATCCCAGCACGTGTGAATGGTAAAGACGCCAAGACCCTTCGTCTCGTAGTAAGAGGTAAGAATGATAAGTTGACTTTCAACCACTTCAACAGCTCATTCACAACAACTGGCAACACTATCCAGTATTACGTTAATGGTTCTACATCAACAGGTGTAGCACTTGCTACAACAGATAAGTTCTCAAACGGCGACAAAGGTTATGTGCTCTATTCTATCGATTTGGATACATGGTTCCCTGGTGGTGATAATAACCATGACGGTCTGCTGAATGCTGATGATACCAACTGGGATCACCCTGCTGATGTAAAGACTCAGGTTGTGAAGGGTTCTGTATTCGGAAGCAACTTCGTTATTCCATTTAATTACGCAGAGGGTAAGAACACCATGGAGCTTCAACTCTTGGATGCTGAAAACAATATCATCAAGACTTGGACCGTTTCTATCCCAGAATCAGATTTAAATACGGTTGCAGCAAATGGAAATGTTACAGACGTAAGCGCTTCTATCTTCAACGTGGTTCGCAACCACATGTACAACTTGGGTGTGAAGACTTCAACTGGTACAACAACACCTCCAGATCCAAGTAATCCAGATCCAGATCCAAATAAACCAGATCCAGATAAACCAGATCCAGGTAAAGACCAGCCAGAAGACTTGAGCAAATCTCAGAACCTCATCTTGAAGGTAAACGACAACTGGGAGGCTATCCACAAGTTGGTGCTGGGTGATTAATCTTACTACGTGCTCATAATATAGGCAGTATTAAGAAAAATATATCCAAGGGATGCACAGTGCCCGCTATAGGCACTCGCATCCCTTACTATCCCAGCATCACAATATTTAATTTATCATTCATTTTATACGTAATTCCCATTCAAATCAAATAGGCGAACATTGAAATCGAATAGACGAATATGATGAGAAAATCTATAAAAAACAGTTTAAATATAATCCTCGCAGCCAGTCTCCTAATGAGCTGCAGCGCAAGCAATGATGCGCCTGATACCCTCGCCGACGGCTCGCATGCCGTGAAGTTGAACATGAGAGTGGGTGTAAGCGCAGGTGTCGTTACCGGCTCACGAGAACTTGATACATGGGATGGAGCACAGCAGGTGAATGATATGAGAATCTACGTCTTCAGATGCCCCGTAGAAAAGAAGGGCACCCCCGAAGAAGCATATACCTATTGCATCCCTATTGAAACGGAAGCAGCCAAGAATGGTTACTATTCCGTTGACGCATTCAACAATAGAGAACCCTACTATTCTGCCGAGCACCAGAACATGCCCGAGCAGCATCTATACACCTTCGAACCCTATCTGCAGAACGGCTACTACTACCAGTTTCTAGCCATAGGAAGAGATGATAAATACGCAACGACGAAAGTACTTACAGAACCCAAATTCACTAAAAACGAAACGAAACTGGAGGACGCAAGAATCGCCCTCACCGAGGAGGCAAAAAACAGCGTCAAACTCGGTATCCTCAATACCACAGAGCTGTTTAGCGGCATTCTGCAAGACGAGAAGACACATGAGGAAGCCCCCGTTCTCGTAACGGAAGAGACGAAATACTTCCACCGCACGCTGACCGCCAGCCGTAACGTGGCTGGCCTGATGATTTACGTAGAAAACATCCCGGCACAGGTGGAGTCGAATGCAGCAGGAGACGTGAGCACCGTTACCTTCACGCCCACCTCTCTATCCGTTGTAGCCACCGGCATCAGCCCCGAAACGCTGATAAGGCAGAAGCAGGCACCAGCAGATGCTGAACCGTTGACTTATCAGACGTTGGGCACCATCGACCTCACCCCCTCAAACGGATGGACCGTAGATGCTAAAGAGAACATATTCAAGCGAGCTGCAGACTCCCAGAAAGGATGGAAGGCAAACAGCTACATGATAAGCAACTTCATGATGCCTACACCAGAGGGAAAAATGCAGAAAAGCAAGAACTCGGCAGAGAACGAGACCACCTTCTATCTGCATTACACGGATGGCACGCACCACAGGTACGACAATATCAGGAAGTCTACAACCACTGGCGACAAGTTCAAATTCCCTATCGAGGCAAACCACCTGTATTGCCTGGGAGCCAAGAGCAAGACCGTGAACCAGCCATACGACCTGAAGGAGTATTACGAGCCGGTGATGACCGACGTGACGGTTGAGATAGAACCAGCCTTCGAAAAAAAACATGTATTTGAAACAGAATAAACGTTACAAAACAGCATAAAACGGAAATAGAATATGCAGAAATCAAGATTTAGCATCTATAAGATAAGCTCCATCAAGATGAACGCCATCAGGATGAACGCCATCAGGACAGGCATGGCGGCAGGTTTTTGCTTCCTCCTCGCACTAGCCACAGGATGCAGCAGCGATGCCGATCTGCCACCTTATCCAGATGGCAGCAATGGAGATGCAGGCATGAATCAGCCTTCGGAAAACGAAGATGAAATTACGACTGTTCCCATCACCATCACTCTGGGCGGATTAAGCGGCAGCGATGGCAATGCCAAGCAAGATGGCAGAAACACCCGTGTAGCTCCTCCTGGTGCAGGATCCTCTTCCTCGTCGGGCACAATAGGCGAGGACGACGGATATACCGAGACCGACAACGTCGATGCCGTAAGGCTGATAGCTTTTCGACGAAGAGTTCAGAACAATGGAGAAAAAACTGCAACCTATGATGCTGCAGTCAACGATATCCAGGGCTTCGAGTACGACCCTACCAACGACAGGGTGATTAACGGGAAACCCACGTTAGAAGACGGCAAGAAAGACGATTATCTTTCGGGAAAGCCCCACAAGCACTATGTGGTAAAGGGCAACTTCGGCATCAGCAGGGGCTACGAATATCGCATCATTGCCCTCGCTTACAATAGTCAGGAGAAATCGCCCTATCCGCAGTATGAGGAAAATAAAGTGATAACCAATGATATGCTCAATATCAAGAGAGGTACTACATTTCAGGAGTTCAAGGCCACGTTTGCGAGTTACCTGGTCAAGGATGATGGCAATACCGACACCCCCAACAACTGGCTTGGCTATCTAAAAAATATAGGTATCATATCAAATCTGCATAATGTAAAGTACTTGAGCCGCCAGCTCATCACGGTGCCGCAGCTCTTCTATGGCACCCTCTACCAGCAGGGAGATGCCACCCAAAATCCAATCATCTCTTCTGCTGATTACCAGAAGGAAAATCTGGGAAACAACACCCCTACGCCGCTTGTAGGAACACTCTATAGAGGCATGGCAGAAGTGGAGGTTCATATCACTCATGCCGCCCATTACAGCATTACAGCGCAGACGCAATGGTATTGCCTACTTGCCGACACCGTGCTTACCCAGATGCCTCTTACCAGCTACGACGGTTTTAAGCAGGGTGGGGAACCTATCAATAACTATTCAAAAAAGGGAGGCACCTATACCGCCATTGCCTATGCCCCATTTCCGGGTGAAGGCAAGGAAGTGGTGCTCAAGGCATTTGTGCTGCCAGGCAAGACCCATCTTGCCGTGAGAATAGGCCTCAAAGCCTATCCTCACGCCCACAACTATCAGATAAAGGCAAAGGATATGATGTCTTCTGAAGCAGCCACGGGCGTTATCGTGGTAGATGGAGTAAGCAACCTCTTCTATCTGAGACGAAACCATAAATATGTCTTCACATACGATGAGCAAAAGACACTTACAGACTCCAGACATTTGCTCGAATAAGATCAAGAGAATTATCAAGACGTTATGCTATGTTTTAAAATCAAACAGACAATGAAACTGCATTTTATATATAAAACTTTCATATCATTTTTGTTGGCATTCCTGATGGTTGTGCCCGCCTCTATCCAGGCGGCACAACCCAAGGATGACAACACCAGTCCCTATTTCGAGAGTGCTGCCGTTAGAGACTCGTTCAAGAACTGCAAGAAACCCATCTGGACCAACAACTGGGATGATCTGCCAGCCGACACGCTGCAGAAACATTTTGTGGAGTTCAACAATGACCCCAAATATGGCAACATGACATTCCGTGAACTGCGCAACCGCCGTGCCCTTACGGGCGAATCGTGCACCATTAACAAATTGATTGGTGTGGTAGGCGTAGGCAGCTGGGCAAAGGATATGGGCGCCCTTACCGACGATTCACTCGACAACTATGCACAGGTGAACTCCGTGGTACGAGCAGGGGTAACCGTAGACCCGATAGTAAGTGTAAAAGATATGGATAATTACTATTCCAAGGGAACGGTGGCAGGCTTTACCATCGTGGCTGGTTCGGGTAGCAGCGTGCTGAGCCTCGATGTAATCAAGGCATTCTCCATCGGATTCTATCGCGACGGCAAACTGAAGGGTGTGAAGGCGGTAAGGGAAGGACAGAATGGTTCGGGAGTAACGCTGAAGCTGCTCCAGATACCGGGTTCCGACAACATCTGCGCCATGCTGACTGCAGAAAGCGACTGGCTCTTCGATGAAATCACTCTCGACTGCTCGGGCGGCATTCAGGCAGAAGTGGCGAATATTCTGAAAATCAAATATGCCTTCGTGGGCGAATCTACGGAGTTTACCGTCACCGATGGAGGCATCAAAAAATACAACGAATATTTCAAAGACGACAAGCAGGTAGCGCTCAAAGAGATGAAAGGCTGGCGCCCTATTATCCTCGGCATCCCCCTGCCTTTCCTGGACAAAGATATAAAGAAGATGACAGATGATGATCTGGACAATTTCGCCACCATCGTCCCTCTTCTTGACATAGGTTACCAGGGCGGAGCCAAGTTTATGATGCAGAACGACAAGAACCCGCAAGGCGAAGCATTCGAGGCTGGCATGGAGGCTGGCTTCAAATACAAGATGGATGCCCTGCTGAGCCTCAATGCAGGAACATGGGTCAACGTGCTGCTCTTCGACCACAAGGGAAACAAGGTGCAGGAAGAAACGATTTCTGCCCAGGTGCTCCACCTCTCGTTGGTGCAGATTGGCGACGGAACGGTGAGCATCAAGGCAAAGGTGCCGTTTTCAGGATGCGAAATCAGATTCCTTACGGTTCTCGGAGTTGACGCAGGCGCCATCGGCATCCACTATGGATTCGTAAGAATGGCTCCAGATGTATCCCACCGGTGCCCCATCAATCCTACCATCAGCAGCAATGTCTGCCAATCGCAGACTTCGTTTACTCTCCGTTCTAATCCGAAAGTAAGCGTAACATGGAGTCTGGTGAATGCCTGGGATTCGAAAAATAACGATATTCTTGCCACCACACCTGTAAAGGTTACCTCTGCTGGTCAAGTTACCAATCTGGAACCTGGTAAATATACCTTCAGGGCCACGGCTCAGGACGGATGTTATGATGAAACCACCATTACTGTAGGTGGTTTTAATGATGGAAATACAACTTGCGGCAAACCACTTGTCAACAAACTGGGTGAAGATTTCTACGAGGTATCGCCTAAGATTCACGAAACATCCGGCTCGTTGCTTTCTATCTCTGAACTCAAGGATAGAGACAATATTATCAAGGGTGATTATGATCAATATGCCGAATATATAGGTGGCTTGAGTCTTGCCGATAACCTCTGCATCATCGGAATTCACCGTAAGGATGGTCAACTGATATACGATGCTACCGACCGGCACGAAGGTGAATCAGAGCCGGATGCCGTCAAGAGAGCTCAACCTAAGCGCATTGGTTTTGTGGTAGAGGCTGATGCTACAGTAATCAATTTGCATGCCCTGCAATTCCTGCAGATACGCTGCTATAACCAAGGCAAGGAAGTATATCGCCATCTGATAGATGAGAACAATGCGATTGGTGCAGATATCGCAGGTTCAGGCAAGCTGCAAAAGATAAGATATTCTATCGAAGTTCCAGCCTACGACAGCAAAGGCAAACAGATTCAGATGGATGAGTTCCAACTCTGGAATTCGGGTGTACTCAATCTGGGCGGTTCTAAACTCCGTATCTACTATGCCTTTATCGAGGAGGCTGCCGATGACTGTTCTTCGCCACTTGCATGTAGCAGTCTGGTGATGTCGCATAATCATTCACATACTACCATCAATGCTAATGAAACCAAATTTGGCGGAGCGGTGAGTGTGGCTACTGTAGATGATAACTTAGGTTATCTGGTGGATGATGACTTGAATACCTATATGGCGGTTGCCAATACGGTAAGTCTGGGAGTTGGTCAAACATTCGCCGTAAAGATGGGTAGAACACTCGACTATCATCATCAGTTGGGAATTGTCATTGACAACAAGACTTTCCTGGCAGCCGTAAATGTAGGCGACTGGCTAACGGTAGAAACCTTCAAAGACGGTAATTCTACGGGAGATAAATTTACCGACTGGAAGGTGATTTCCGCTGATGTAGCGGGTTATGGCGATAAGAATATCCTCTTCTTTCAGCCAAAGAAAGCGTATGACGAGGTGCGATTAACTTTAGCCAAAATTGTAGGCGCATTGGATGTGCAGAAATTCTACGGACTCGTGACACGTGGTGATATTGATAATGATGGTATTCCTGACTGTAAGGACGATAAGTCGTGCGTAGATGGTGTAGACGATATCGTTGTCAACAATGTATGCGTAGGAGATAAGATTGTCGTAACTGCTACCGGATTGACCGGAGTAGATTATCATCTTTACTTCGGTGATAAGAATGCGGGAGATAATGGCATCGTGTCTCTGCATTCTACAGCAGACACCAAGAACAATATCCAATATACCTATACCACCAAGGAGCCGGGCGAATATCAGCTCACCTTCTTCGACGGCAGCTGGACGCCACTCTCTTCAGTAGTATATCAGGTTCATCCATTACAGACCCGATGGCTTCCGAGTGCATCTACCAATGAATGGAACAAATGGGACAACTGGAGCGACGGTTCGCCTTACTGCTGCACCAACGCCATCATCTCGTCGGATGCCGATAACTTCCCAAGGCTGGGCACGCCAGAGAAGCCAGCCGACTACTGCTGCAAGGACATCTTCTTCGAACCCCGTTCGGCGGTGGATAACGTGCCATCGCTCAATTATCGCAAGGCATGGGTAGAACTGGAGCAGAAGCCGAACCATTACTATCTGCTGAGTGCACCACTCAAGCAGATGTACACGGGCGATATGTTCATGCCTGCCGACACCACGAAGGCGAACTACTTCGAGGAGCTGAACGAAGAAAACTGGAAGGAACAGCGCTTCAACCCGAGCATCTACCAGCGCCTCTGGGCGGCTGCGCATCCGGGTAAGATTTATTCGCTAGACAGCAAGGGAAATCCGGTTTTGACGGATGAAAAGCTTGCCGTGAACAAGGCCACCTGGTCGCACAACTTCAATGCCGTGGCTAAGCCTTACGGCATGGGTGAAGGCTTCTCTATGTGGATAGATAACGGCAATCTGCCGGCTACCAATAAGTTCAGTATCCGCCTGCCTAAGGCGCATAAAGAATATAGTTACTTCGTGGATTACGATCAGGAGAAAGTGGCTAGTGAAACAGTGACGAAAGATGCAAATAAGATAAACCGCTTCATCTACGAACCGGATTCTCCGCAGGAAGGCGACTTGACGATGGAATATAAGTATTTGTCGGAAGGCAAGGAAGTGACGGAGAACCGCACGGTGTTCGTGGGGCAGAGTGAGTATCAGATTACGCTGAAATCGGATATTCCTACGCAGACCTTCGTGCTGGGCAACCCATTCATGAGCCGCCTGAATATCCAGAAGTTCCTGGAGGTGAATGAGAACGTGAGCAGTGTGAAGGTGGAAGTAGAGAATGAATCGGGAGGCATGGAAGAGCAAACTGTAAGCAAGGTCGCTTCTACGGGCAACACTACCGCCATCGCCCCCATGCAGGCATTCTATGTTACCACAAAAGATGAGCCGAGTACGCAAATCACCCTGCTGCTCACCCCAGAAATGATTGGTGGAAGCAAGAAGGCTACTGAGGAAAGTAAACCTGCTGAAGCCAAGGGACTGAAAGTGTGTGTGGAAAGCCTGAAGACGCGAAGCAAATCAGCAGCTATGCTGGTGATGGAGAATTCAGAAACTGCTTATGATGTTTCTGCCGGTTCTTCTTCCAAGAACTCTGTATTGGTTCCAACTCTTCTGGATAGTGAAGTGAAGTCACCTTTGAAGGTATTTGGTATTCAGCAGAGTCAGGCTTACGATATCCTTCCGATGACTGGCGCTACATCTTTAGGAATCTATCTGTCGCAAAAGGATAGCATCCGTATCGAGGTAAAACCTATTCAGGGTGTTGATATGAGCGGATATGTTCTCCATGATATGCTTTCGGGTGCCGATTATTCACTCGATTCTCCTCTCATTATTGCGGATGCCGAGACCTCGTTAGGCAGATTTGTTATCAGAAGCCGTTATGGAAGTACAGATGTGACATCTGTCGATACTGATCAGCGCATCAGTATTGTTCAGGAAGGTTCTTCTGTCCTCGTGCAATCTGCCAGCGGTCTGCTCAAGAGCGTTAAGGTCATAGACCTGAATGGCAGAATCATCAGCAGGGTACAGGGAAATGGTTCAAGTTGTTTAAAGGCGAGCATAGCCACAGGCATTCAAATCATACACATAGAATTGACAGATGGTAACAGTAAGGACTATAAGATGATTTTCTAAGTGAAATCAGAATAGCGAATTACATCTTTTACTTATAATTATCCCTGCCAGCTTGTGAAAGCTGGCAGGGATTTTTATTTGAAAATCAAAAGATTCAAAGATATTATATGTTAAATCTTCTTTATCCGTTTGCGATATTTCCAAACAAATCGAATGAGGCATCCCAATCC
>ERZ791794.1205-NODE-1205-length-13747-cov-3.388694_pt1 | contig 13747 bp, 9 predicted proteins | sample MGYA00510312_ERZ791794 | MGnify/ENA primary metagenome ERZ791794 (study PRJEB30046, sample SAMN00791977) | human gut metagenome | study: EMG produced TPA metagenomics assembly of the A metagenome-wide association study of gut microbiota in type 2... | reverse complement strand
CATATGAATAATACCAACAGCACTACTCACCAGAAAGATGTCTCCCTTAAGACTTTCTGGCGTGATAATGAACATTTTGCAGACCTTTTCAATGCTACCGTCTTTAATGGTAAACAGGTGCTTAAGCCCAACAAGCTTACTGAGATGGACACTGATGTTTCTGCTACTATCCAATCTAAGAGTTACAATGAATCTATTACCAGAAACAGAGATGTTGTAAAGAAGATGTCAGACGGCGTAGAGTTTAATATTCTCTGGCTTGAGATTCAGGACAAGACACATTATGCCATGCCTTTGCGAACCATGACCTATGACGCACTTGGCTACATAAAGGAATACAACGACATCAAAAAACATCATAAACTGAATAAAGATTCTTTCAGTTCTCATGAAGAATTTCTTTCTGGAATTAACAAGTCTGACCGTTTCCACCCTATAATAACGCTCGTTCTTTACTATGGTGAGTCGTTATGGGATGGTCCTACCTGCCTGTCTGACATGATGGTTTCCATGCCTGATAATATCAAGGCTTACTTCTCCGACTATAAGTTAAATCTGGTTCAGATACTTGATTCTGATAAATATACATTTTATAATGAAGATGTAAGAGATGTGTTTAATATTGCAAGAAGCATATACAATAAAGATATAGATTCAATATTCAGCGAGTATAAGACACGCAATGTTGACAACGAAGTTATAAAACTTATAAGTGTTCTTACTGCGACTCCACAGATTATGAATCTGTGTAAACCTAACGAACAAGGAGGTAAAGTTAACATGTGCAAAGCTATGGAAGAATTAAAAGCAGAATGGCAAGGGGAAAGCAAGAAAGAAGAAGTTCAAAAAGCTATCATCTCCATGCTCGAATTCGGCGTAACCAGAGAACAGATATTAACCAAATACACCAAAGAAGATTTAGAAAAAGCGGAGGCTGCCATAGCCAATAATAACTAATATAGTAATATTAAAGCCAGTTAATCTAGCAATTAAGATTAACTGGCTTATTTTATCTGATACTTTTATAGATTTCTGGTCTTCTGTCCCTGAACAGGCCCCAGCTCACGCGAAGGTCGGCATCTGCGTCAAGGTCGGATTCCCCATAGACAATTTCTTCCTTGTCTCTTGATGCCTGTGTCACTATCTCGCCTGTTGCATCTGTTACAAATGAAGAACCATAGAATACAAGTGATGATTCCTGATAACCATTAGCTTCAGATGGTGTAACCTTCTCCTCACCAATACGGTTGGCAGCTACTACAGGAACTATATTGCACGCTGAATGTCCCTGCATACATCTTCTCCAGTGCGGCATGCTGTCAACCTCAAGAATCGGCTCTGAGCCAATCGCTGTCGGATAGAAAAGGATTTCTGCTCCCTGTACCGCCATTCCTCTGGCTGTCTCTGGAAACCACTGATCCCAGCATATTCCTACTCCAATTCTGGCATATTTTGTATCCCACACCTTAAAGCCTGTATCTCCCGGTGTGAAATAGAACTTTTCCTGATAATAATGGTCATCAGGAATATGTGTTTTTCTGTATATTCCAAGAACACTTCCATCTGCGTCAATAACTGCAACAGTGTTATAGAACACATTTATATCTCTTTCATAAAAGCTTATTGGAAGCACAACTTTAAGTTCGGCTGCCACCTTCTGAAAATGCTTCACAGCCGGATTCTCATCAACAGGTGTTGCAAATGCGTAATAATCATAATTTCTCTCCTGACAGAAATACTGTCTTTCAAAAAGCTCAGGAAGCAGTATTATCTGTGCACCGTTAGCTGCCGCTTCACGAACCATCTTATCAGCTTTTGCAATGTTCTCTTCTACCGACCGTGAACACTGCATCTGTATGCCTGCATACTTTACATTTCTCACACTATTTTACCTCCGGAATCTGTTGTGTAATACAGTGGATATTGCCTCCACCGACTATTATATCTCTTGCATATATCCCGACTATCTTTCTGTCAGGAAATGCTTCTTTAAGCACATTTATTGCAAGGCTGTCCGCCTCGTCATCAAACTGCGGCACTATGACTGAGTCATTGGCAATATAGAAATTAACATAAGACGCAGCAAGACGCTCGCCTGCTTCTCTCATGTCCTCGCCTTCCTCAAATTCAAAGCCATTAAGTTCTTCCTCAGTTATGCACACAGGTTTCTTAGGAATAAGCATTTTTCTTACTTTAATATGTCTTCCTTTGGCGTCAGTTACATTCTCAAGAACAGAAAGACAAGCCTTGCTCATCTCATACTGCGGGTCATTCTCATCATCCGTCCACGCAAGCACAACTTCTCCCGGTGCTGTGAATGCACACACATTATCCACATGCTCGTTAGTCTCATCGTTGTATATTCCACATGGAAGCCAGATTATCTTGCTTACATTGCAGTACTGCTTTAATTTATCCTCAATCTGTTCCCTGCTAAGCTGTGGATTTCTTCCCTTACTCAACAGACAGCTTTCAGTAACAAGCATTGTTCCTTCGCCATCTGTATGTATTGAACCACCTTCAAGAACAAATGGTGCTGCATTATATCCCTGACAGCCAAGATAAGACATAAACTGTCCGGCTACAAGGTTGTCATTGTCCCAGTCCGCGTACAGTCCGTCATATGTTCCGCCCCACGCATTAAATTCCCAGTTAATTCCACGCAAATCACGCGCTTCATATGGTGTATCCACATTTCCACTCACAACGAATGTAGGACCTGTATCTCTTGCCCATGCATCGTCTGTATCCATGACTACAAGCCTGACCGTTTCTGGGAGCATCTTTGCTGCTTCCTCTTTTCTACCTTCTGATACAATCATGTATACCTGCTCGCTTTCACTGATTACAGACGCAATCTGTGCAAATGCTTTCTTAGCCGCCTTTGCTCCATAAGCCCAAGAACCCGGTCTTTCTGGCCATATCATAATGCAGCCCTGATGTCTTTCAAATTCAGCAGGCATGCGAAAACCGTCTGCTGCCGGAGTACTGTTTATATAATCCATATCTATAATCTCCCCTTGAAATCTTCATAGCCAAAATGCTTCCACACCTTACATTCCCCATCACTATCCATAATTACAATATCCGGCAGCGGGATTCCGTTAAATGTATTGTTCTTAACCATTGAATATATAGCCATATCTTCAAATACGAGTCTGTCCCCAACATTGATTTCCCTGCCGAATTGATAATCACCTATGATATCTCCTGCAAGACATGTATAAGATGACAGTCTGTATCTGTATCTTCCATTCTTCGCCGGTTTCCATATACCTTCTTTTACGTCCATATCAAAATCAATCTCTATGTCCTTATCAATTCCATACTCATCTTCCATGTCCGATATTTTCAATCCACCACGAAGAGGCGGTGTATATGGCATTTCCAGTACATCTGGCATATGACACGCTGCAGATGCATCAAGTATAAGAGTTGTTATTCCATTTTCAACCTTATCAAGCACTGTAGTCACAAGATATCCTGCATTAAGTGCAACAGCTTCCCCCGGTTCAACATACACCTGTACATCATATTTTCTTCTTACATGACTGATACATTTTTCAAGAGTTTCAATGTCGTAATCTTCACGGGTTATATGATGTCCGCCGCCGAAATTAACCCACTTCATATCTTTCATGAGAAATCCGAATTTCTCTTCAACAACTCTTAAGGTTTCCGCCAAGTCGTCTGAATTCTGTTCGCATAATGTATGAAAATGTATTCCTTCCATGCCAGATAACACATCCGGTTCTTCCTTAAGAGCGGCTTTCAGGTTCTTAAGAGTAACTCCAAGTCTGCTGCCCGGCGCGCATGGGTCATATATTGCATGGTCACCCTGTGTAGAAAACTCTGGATTAACTCGAAGTCCAAAGCTTACTCCAGCCTCAATACATCTGGCTTTATGCTTCTTTAACTGTGAAACTGAGTTAAAGACAACATGGTCACATATATTTACAAGCTCATCCATATCCTCATCAGTAAATGCCGGTGCAAATACATGATTTTCTTTTCCCATACACTCAGCACCAAGTCTGGCTTCATATATTCCACTTGCCGTAGTTCCGCTTATATATTTTCCAATCAGCGGATATTCTGCATATGCTGAAAATGCTTTCTGCGCCAGCAGTATGTGGCAACCGGTATCTTCTTCTACTTTATGAAGTATCTCAAGATTATGAATAAGCATTTTTTCATCTATTACATATGCCGGTGTCTTTAACTCATCAAATCTCATAATTAACCTCTCTTTTTAGTCTACTAAAACAGGATTTTCATCGACAACCCATGGGAGACCGTACTTATTAAGCGCATCCATGTATGGATCCGGATCAAATTCATCTGTTGTGAATACTCCTGGCTTATTCCAGAGTCCCTTTGCAACAAGCATTGTACCAATCATAGCAGGTACGCCTGTTGTGTATGAAATAGCCTGTGAACCTACCTCACGGTAACATTCCTGATGGTCGCACACATTGTAAATATATACCTTCTTCTCCTTGCCGTCTTTTATACCTGTGAAGATACAGCCGATATTAGTCTTACCTACTGTTCTTGGTCCAAGTGAAGCAGGGTCTGGAAGAAGTGCCTTTAAGAACTGGATTGGAACAATCTCCTGTCCGTTGAATTCAACCGGGTCAGTTCTTAACATTCCGACATTCTCAAGGCATTTCATATGTGTAAGATAGCTCTGTCCAAATGTCATGAAGAAACGTATTCTCTTAACATGCGGAATATTAGCAGCAAGTGCCTCTATTTCCTCATGGTGAAGCAGGTACATATCCTTCATTCCTACTCCCTCAAAATTGTACTCTCTCTTTATTGACATAGCAGGAATCTCAACCCAATGACCATCCTCCCAGTATGAGCCGGGTGCTGATACCTCACGAAGATTAATCTCCGGGTTAAAGTTAGTTGCAAACGGATATCCATGGTCGCCGCCGTTGCAGTCTAATATATCAATTGTATGTATCTCATCAAAATAGTGTTTCTGTGCATAAGCTGTGAATACACTTGTTACGCCCGGATCAAAGCCTGTTCCTAAAAGTGCTGTAATTCCGGCTTCTTTATATTTTTCTCTGTAAGCCCACTGCCATGAGTAGTCAAAATATGCTGTAAATCCAAGACGCTTGCATCTCTCCTCATATACCTTTCTCCACTCAGGATTGTCTGTATCCTCACACTCGTAATTAGCAGTATCAACATAAGGAACTTTACATGCAAGACATGCATCCATAATCGTAAGATCCTGATATGGAAGTGCCACATTAAGAACTACATCCGGCTTGAATTCATTGATAAGCGCAATAACCTCATCTGTGTTGTCAGCATCAACCTTTGCTGTTGTGATGTTAGTGCTTGTCTTGTCCTTCAATTCGTCTGCTAATTTGTCACATTTGCTCACTGTTCTGCTCGCTATGCACAGGTCTGAAAATACCTCGCTCACCTGACATATCTTGTGGATTGCTACTGAAGCAACTCCTCCGCAACCAATTACTAATACTCTGCTCATCTTTCTTCCTCCTGTTCTAATAATTCTTCAACATACTTTGGCAGCATAAATGCTCCTGTATGAAGATTAGTTGTGTAATATTCTGTATGTATATTTCTTCTCTTCCACTCTGCCGGCTTGAAATCCTTAAGCGGATGATATTTCTTTGACGCAAATCCAAACAGCCAGTATCCTGACGGACTTGTTGGTATATGTGCCTGATACACGCGGCTTATTGGAAATGTGTGGAACACCTTCCTGTGCATGCTTCTGCATGCATCCTCATCCTCATCATAGAAAGGACTTCCATGCTGGTACACAAGTATTCCGTCCTCCTTAAGCGCCTTATAACAGTTACCGTAGAATTCTCTTGTAAACAGTCCCTCACTCGCACCAAACGGGTCTGTTGCGTCATTAATTATAAGGTCATACATATCCTGCTTGGAGCGTAAGAACCTTAATGCATCTGAATTATAAATGTGTACTCTCTCATCTTCTAATCCTACTGCCGTCTCTGGAAAATACTCCCTGCACACATCAACAAACATGTTGTCCTGTTCAACTATGTCAATATTTTCGATATTGTCATACTGTAACAGTTCCTTTGATACACCTCCGTCACCGCCACCGATTATCAATACATTTTTAACATCTGGATGGACTGACATTGGCACATGCACCACCATCTCGTTATAGATGAAACAATCCTGTTCTGAAAATATAACACTTCCATTAAGTGTCAGGAATTTTCCGAACTCTGGCGACTGAAATACATCTATTCTCTGATAGTCGCTCTCGCCAGAAAACAGTTGTTTTTCAACCCTGATATCAAACTTCACATGTGGTGAATGAAGTTCTGAAAACCAAAATTCCATAGAAACTTTCTCCCTTCTATATTTTACCGATTAAACAAATCGGACATTTACATTCTTAATACATTCAGTGTCTGCAATGTTGAATCTTCCATTCCCTGCATTGAACAGCCCTTCTCTACTGAATACTGAATATAGTCTATTATCTCGTCTGTAATTTCTTCACCCGGCGCAAGTATAGGAATTCCTGGCGGATATGCCATTACGAACTCCCCTGATATATGTCCTGCTGCCTCACGGATTGGAACTTTAATCTTATCGGCATAGAAGGCTTCCTGCGGTGAAGCAAGTACCCTTGGAAGCAGCATTTGTCTGTCTACTTCAAAGCGTTTTTCTTCTTTTGAATACAGACGGCTGATTTCAGCCAATGCTCCGACAAGTCTTTCTATATCCTGTATTCTGTCACCAATTGATATGTACGCCATTATATTTCCAATGTCGCCGAATTCTATCTGGATATCATACTCATCTCTTAAGATATCATACACCTCAATTCCATCAAGTCCAATATCCCTTGTATAAACACAAAGCTTGGTAACATCATAATCATAGACTGTTCCACCATTAATCAGTTCTTTTCCGTATGCATAATAACCGCCTACCATATTAATCTCATCTCTTGCATACTGTGCCCACTCACTCACCTTTGCAAATGACTGTCTGCCGCGCAGGGCAAGATTTCTTCTTGATATATCAAGGCTTGTCATAAGAAGATATGACGCGCTCGTTGTCTGCGTAATATTAATAATTGTCTGTACATAATCAGCATTCATACCATTATTGGTAAGAAGGATTGAACTCTGCGTAAGCGAACCGCCTGACTTATGCATTGATATTGCTGCAAGGTCTGCTCCTGCTTTCATTGAATTCATAGGAAGGTTGTCACCAAAATACAGATGCGTTCCATGTGCCTCATCGGCAAGCACCTTAAGTCCATATGAATGTGCTATATCACATATTCCTTTGATGTCTGAACAGATTCCATAATATGTAGGATTGTTCACCAAAACCGCCACCGCATTCGGATGCTCCTGTATTGTCTTCTCAACCTGCTGCACAGTTACTCCAAGCACTATTCCAAGCTTTGCATTAATTTCTGTATTAAGATAAACAGGAATCGCACCACACAGAATCAATGCATTAATTACGCTTTTATGCACATTTCTTGGAACGATAATCTCATCTCCAGCCTTACATACAGATAACACCATGTTCTGTACTGCCTGCGTAGTTCCTCCTACCATGAAAAATGCGTGTTCTGCCCCAAATGCTTCTGCTGTGAGCTCCTCTGCCTCCTTGATAACAGAAACAGGGTGGCACAGGTTATCAAGTGGCTTCATTGAATTAACATCTATTCCAACACATCTTTCTCCAAGTAAATCTACCAGTTCTGGGTTGCCCCTTCCTCTCTTATGTCCCGGAACATCAAACGGAACAATTCTTTTCTTTCTGAATTTCTCAATTGCTTCGTAAAGCGGCGCACTCGCCTGTCTTTTTAAGTCCATAATCTCCCCCTGTTCTCATTGCTGTCTATGCTTCTATTCTCATCGCTGCTTTCACTTCTATTCTCATCGCTGCTCGCGCTCGCAGCTTTATTCCAGAGCTGCGCTCTGTCATTGTCGCGGCGCTCCTCGAATATCCGTGAAGAAATCCCAATTCATGCAAGCATGATTGTGATTTTTCACTTCTATTCTCATCGCTGCTCGCGCAAAAAGGCGTGATTGATTTAAAATCAATCACGCCTGTATAATCATATTCTATCTTCTTTTTGATTACTGTATTGTCAAATACAGAAAATCTGACCTTTCAGAGTTTATCCAAGTAAGTCACTGTTACCGCTCTTATTGACCGTTTCACAAGATGATATGCTCTCTCGCATGATAATTTTAAAATCAACTTATAAAATTTGAGCTTCTAACTCAATCAATAATGTGTGCCCTCGTCACACTCGGCAACCGACCCGCCCGTCCGCAAGGCTTAACATGTAATCATGTGGTCTGTATTTACGATATCTTTTTATATCCAAAATACCTTTAAAATATAATATAACTGTCTGCTGGTGTCAATAACATTTTTTATATTTACTTCATATTTTACCTGAACTTTTCGAATATATTACATTATTAACCCTGAAACCTAAAGACATTATTTACTTTTTATTTGTTACCATACAACTTCCGTGCTACCGCAAATGCTTCCTCAGGAATCCCCATTTCTCTATACATTTCCTTCCAGTCTTCTGTAAGTTGTCCTTTTAATTCAAGCTGTGTTTTCCTGTTTATACCCGAAAATACCCCAAACCATTTACGGACATCCGGATTGCTTTTGTAAAAGCTGCCACCCTCACGCTTTATCTGCATATCCATAACTGCTGTTATCTGTAACATAAGATGCAATTCACCGGTTACATCAGACGCCTCCATGAGAACATCAGGTCTTTTATTGTAAAAGTCCATAAAGTACTGCATAGCACCCTTTGTATCCTCTTTTGCAAGAAAAGACGACAAAACTGCTTTCAGCTCCCTTGTTTCGGCTTTTTCGCCAACCATTCCAACCTTGCATTCCTTTACCTTGATATTGTTTACTCTCACCCACACAAGCAATAAGAATTCAGATATAAAGCCAAACACACGCCTGTGGTATGAATCCTTATCAGTCTCCATATCAATGCGTTTCTGAACCTCAAAGAATATCGTAAACAGCCACTCAGCATATTTATCAAAAAGCTCTTTAGAAGTGACTATCATATTTCCAAAATATGTCTCATTGCCATTAACAAGCTGTATAAATGTATCATAATACTCGGGATATAACTCCTTAATAACTTCACCTGTCATATCAAGCGCAGTTACATTATGATTAGCAGAAAATCCGTAATGATATGAATTATTAAGAACGACTCTCTTGGTTGTAACAAGTTCGTACTCCTTAAAAATCTGCTCATACTGCTTCTCATTCATAATATGCTCGTTCTCGTCAATAAGAAATCTTCTGTAATGGCATGTTCCAACATAATTAATATCATGCACATTTTTCCATATCCAGTATAATCCTGTAAGTTCACTATAATAACCGTTAAGAGCCGATATATTATCTCCTGTATCGTCCCTGAGATACCCCAGTGGTGAATTAATTGCTGTACCTACCTGAAGCGGCACATACATATTATCATCAGGCTTTGTAAAATGTTTATGTGTAAGTGTGTAAATTGTTAAGTCCATATTCACCCTTTATGCCAGAAATCCACAGGCTCATACTCCTGCAGTTTTGCAAGAAATCCAAGTTTTCCAAGCTCCTCCTGAATTAAATCCAGTGTCTGTTCGTCATCCGCAACAATTGTATGATAATGATATCCTGATGTCACATTCATCAATAGGCTGCTCTTTCCATTTGCAATTTCCTCAAGATATTTCCTGATATCACGCCTTGAATGGATATTCATCTCCGCTCTTATAACACCATATACCTTGTGATACACAAAAACGTCTCTTATCCATCCACCCATGTCAACTATTGCTCCAAGCTCTGCTTCCACCTCATCATCTTCATGTTTAACCTTAAGTATGCGGCTGTACTCCTGCTTATCATTAAGCACATAGCCTCTGTTAGTTGAGAAAACATCTATATTCTTCGCGCGGATAAGCGCTATATCCTGCACTATAACCTGCCTGCTTACATCTAATATCTGTGCAAGCTGTGTACCCGGCACAGGACTTGACGAATGTTTTAATATATCTACTATCTGATTTCTTCTCTCTTCTCCATTCATTGCTACAACTCCCCGGTTCACCCCGACAATGATTACTCCTGTACAGGATGAAGATTTTTTAATGAAATGTCCATAATTGGTGCAGAATGTGTAAGTGCACCACTTGATACAAAGTCTACACCAAGGTCAGTAATTTTTGCAATATTTTCTTTAGTTACATTTCCAGAAACTTCAACTAAAGCTTTTCCTCCAATTATATTCATAGCCTCTCGCATATCCTCATGACTCATATTATCAAGCATAATAATATCTGCGCCTGCCTCAACAGCTTCACGCACCATTGAAAGGTTCTCAACTTCAACTTTCTTACAAATGGTGCATATTCCTTAGCCATTGTAACTGCCTGCTTAACTCCGCCTGCAGCACCTATATGGTTATCCTTAAGGAGTACTCCGTCTGTAAGATTATATCTGTGGTTATTACCACCTCCGATTCTGACAGCATACTTCTCAAATATACGGTTATTAGGTGATGTCTTTCTTGTATCAAGAAGCTTTGTCTTAGTTCCTGCAAGCAGCTTCGCAACACCATTAGTATATGTCGCAATTCCACTCATTCTCTGGAGATAATTAAGTGCTGTTCTTTCTCCGCACAGAAGAACTCTTATATCTCCTCTTACAACTGCCATCTTCTGACCTTTCTTAACCTCATCCCCGTCTTTTGCAAAAAATGTAATCTCTACATCTTCATCAAGCAGTTCAAATGTTCTTGCAAATACCTGCAGACCACATATTATTCCATCCTGCTTGCATATAAGCTCGACTTCTCCAAGCTTTGGTTCTGGCATAACACTGTTAGTTGACACATCCTCACTTGTAATATCTTCTTTAAGTGCTCCAAGAATGAGCGGATCCACATTTAACTTTAAAGTAACTTTATCAAACATATCATTTCTCCATTTCTATATTATTATGCGTAATTCTTCTTCTGGCTTTCTTCATAGGCTTTATCTGCCTCTTCAATCTTTTTATTGACTAATTCTGCATATTCTCCGTCAATTTCCGACTCATCTGCATATTTTTCTGCATCAAATGAATCAAAATATGTAATCTCATCCTGTGTCGGTTTAACAACTGCATTTTCAGTAATATCAAGTGCTGCCCTCTTTGCAAACACAAGACTTTCAAGAAGTGAGTTGCTTGCAAGCCTGTTTCTTCCATGAACTCCGTTGCAGGCTGTCTCGCCTATTGCATACAGGTTATCCATTGTTGTTCTGCTCTCATGGTCTACCTTAATTCCTCCCATAAAATAGTGCTGTGCAGGAACAACCGGAATACACTCTTTTGACGGGTCATATCCCTTATCAATACAATACTGCACTATATTAGGAAAATGCGTTTTTAATTCTTCTTCAGGTATTGTCCTTAAATCTTCCCATACAAAGTCTGTATTGTCCTTTGCCATCTGTTTTCTAATCTCTTCTGTAAGCAGGTCTCTTGGAAGCAGCTCATTAACAAATCTCTTTCCATTCTTATCATAAAGCTTTGCGCCTTCGCCTCTTACTGATTCAGATATAAGAAAGCTCCTGTCTTCCTCTTTGTCAGAATAAAATGTTGTCGGATGAATCTGGACATAATTAATATCCTTTAATTCTACTCCATGCTTTATAGCAATTGCAATTGCATCTCCTGTAAGATGTCTGAAATTCGTTGAATGTCTGTATAAACCACCAATTCCACCTGTAGCAAGTACAACATCTGAAGCTTCTACCTTAATAAGCTCTCCATTTTCTGTCCTTATAACCGCACCAAGGCATCTGTTATCTCTGCTTATTATATCAAGCAGTCTTGTGTATTCCATAATTGTCACATTGGGAAGAGTTCTCACCTTCTCTAACAGATGGCTTGTTATCTCTTTACCTGTAATATCTTCATGGAATATTATCCTGTTAGATGAATGAGCTCCTTCTCTTGTGTATGCAAGACTTCCGTCAGCCTCTCTTGCAAATCTTGCTCCACAATCGACAAGATCTTTTACTACATCTGCTGATGAACGGATCATTATTTCAACAGATTTCTTATCATTTTCATAATGGCCGGCTTTCATTGTATCTTCAAAATAACTGTCGTAATCTTCTTCACATTTTAGCATACACATACCGCCCTGTGCCAGAAATGAATCACTGCTCTCACAATCAGACTTTGTTATCATAAGAATCTTCTTATCGGCAGGCAGATTCATTGCCATATACAGACCAGAACAGCCACATCCGGCTATCAGCACATCTGTTTTAATTGTATTATTCATAGGATACCTCCATTCTTTCTGCACATACTACAATCTTACTTTGCAAGCTCAAGCATTCTTGTAAGTGGCTTCATTGCTTTCTTTGCAACTTCTTCATCTACAAACACTTCATTATTTTCCTGTTCAAGAACATCAAGCACCTTATCTAAGGTTACCATCTTCATGTTGACACATACCTGGTCAGGCTTTAATGTATACAGTTTCTTGCCAGGTGCCTTTTTTCTTATCTCACCAAATACACCATCAACTGTTGCAATTATGAATTCCTCACAATCTGTATCTACAACATAATCAATAATTCCTGATGTACTGCCTATGTAATCAGCATGTTTTAATACTTCCTCTGTACATTCAGGGTGTGCTGCAATCTTTGCCTGTGGATATTTCTTCTTAGTTTCAACGACCATATCCTCTGTTATTGCGACATGTCTTGGACAGAAGCCTTTATTAAGAATCACATTTTTCTCTGGAACCTGCTTTGCAACGAATCTTCCAAGATTCTGATCAGGAATAAAGAAAATGTTTTTATTAGGAAGGTTCTTTACTATCTTTACTGCATTTGATGATGTCACACAGACGTCTGAATAAGTCTTTAGCTCTGCTGTTGAATTGATGTAACAGACAACTGCAAGGTCATCATACTGTTCACGCATCTTAAGAATTTCTTCCTTAGTTGCCATATGTGCCATTGGACAATCAGCCCCCGGCTCTGGCATAAGTACCTTCTTTTCCGGATTAAGAATCTTAGCACTCTCACCCATGAACTCAACACCAGCAAATACTATAATATCCTGATCTACCTTAGTAGCTACCTTGCTAAGATAGAATGAATCCCCAACATAATCAGCAACTTCCTGAACATCTTCATCTACATAATAATGTGCAAGAATAACTGCATTCTTCTCTTTTTTCAACTTTAAAATATCACTTGTAACTGACATATTGCTTCTCCAATCGTTAATGTTTACATATGCTTGACTTGCGTTTTACATACATTGTGCTAGAGTATACCACGAATGTTTACATGTGACAAGACAGTTGTAAAATTTTCTGTATAGTTGGGGTGTTGGGTGGCTCTGCCATTTCTATGGTATATTTTTCCGTTAAACTGTTATTTTGCCTACGCATACTTGATAATCACGCAATTGCGTAGGTTTTATTTTCTCACTTCTTATGAACTTTATTGCATAAAACCTACCATCTTTCTATTTTCTATCGTTCGCGTAGGTTTTTTCTCACTAAAAAAGGAGCTTCATCATCGATGAAACTCCTTTTTTGTAAAATAACACCTACACAATCTACATTTTGATATTAAATAGTAGCTTCCTGTATAATTCAAAGTGTAAAGAGTAAATGATTTTACAAAAA
>ERZ791794.1202-NODE-1202-length-13757-cov-2.969785_pt1 | contig 13757 bp, 10 predicted proteins | sample MGYA00510312_ERZ791794 | MGnify/ENA primary metagenome ERZ791794 (study PRJEB30046, sample SAMN00791977) | human gut metagenome | study: EMG produced TPA metagenomics assembly of the A metagenome-wide association study of gut microbiota in type 2... | reverse complement strand
CCACCACTACCGGGTCGCAAAGAGCTTCGCCTGTTTTCCATGCCATCCGCTGAACAGCAATCGGTGGGAGTTTTTCCGGCACGACCTGCTGAACGATTTTATACCCACAGCGTTCCAGATGCTCCAATGCGGTCAAAGGCTTCTGGATTTTTGCTTTGACTTCGGGCTTTTCTGCGCCGGATGTATTCTCGGTCAGATAGTTGAACTTCCATCCGTATTCCCAAGCAGGCGAACGGGTCAGTACTCCGACCGCATGAAATCCGCTGTCATGCTCCTCCATCGGAAAAGTGATCTTGTTCTTATGAACATTGATTTGGAGCGTTTTGTTTTTCAGTGCTTTCTGATAAGCGTCAAGAAAAAATTCCTTTCCCTTATATGCCAGCTCACTGGAATTATTTGCGGAAAGACCGGCATTTTTTGCCAAAGAGAGGAGCAGACAGGTCGCTTTGGGCAGCTCAAGGACCTGTTCCATCTGCGCAGCGTCCGGAATATTTGCATTATCGGACGGCGACGATTCGTCTGCCGGAATCTCCTTTGCTGGTGCAGGTGCAGAAACCTCGGGTGTCTTTTTTGAAGCAGTCTCAGATTTTCCAGACTTGGGCAAGGGCTTTGGCTCCGTGTAAACTTCCGCAATGAATGATTCATAGGAATCGATGCACGGAAGTTTTCCAGCCGCTGCAAGTCCTACATAGATTGCGGCCGCCCGCGAGGAATCGCCATAATACTTTTTAGAATCCGCTGCGGCAGCAATATCAGAAAAGGCATTATACCTGCTCAGCTGCGCAGCCTTTTCCGGGAACTGCTTCAACGCACGGCAGTAGAGCCACTCAAAAAATGAATCCGGGTGCGGCTCTATCGGATACTCACTTCCTTCCAAAGAGTAGCGTAGCAGCTTTCCATTGGTTCGCAGCCGAGCGTCCTTGTGGACTTTGGATGGCGCACAGGTCAGAAGGTCAGCGAATGGACCGCCATGTTCAAATACCTTGGCGGCTTCAAAAACCGTGCTGATGGGCACATCCTGCGCAACAGAATCCAGACGCAGCAGAAGCCGCAGAGAAGAAACAGCCTCACCCTCCGGCTGAACGGATGCAGAGCTGACTTCCAGAATTGAAACATCCGGTTCTGTTGTATGGACGGCATCATGGACGGCACGGATATTCTGCCGCTTGCTACCTTTTATCCATGTGAATGTCACCGGCTGTTCTTTGCAATAGGGGTAGCCGGATATGGGAAAACAAATGGTTCGTGTAGCCATGAACACCTCCAACTTTTTAGGGCAAACAGGTTTATGTAAATCAAGTATAGCACAATTCCGGATGTGCTGCATAGCACTATTATCTGCTTCCGGGAATCTATCTGTGCAAAAAGTGCCGATACCACAGGCATCGGCACTCAGATCAAAAAAGCGTTTTGCAAAAATGCGCAGCCTGCATCCACCGGACGCAGAACACAAGGGGTTTGGGCACAGCCCAACAAGCATTTTGAATTTGGATTTTGAAAAATCCGATTCAAAAATTGCAAGTTGGTACCAAGTTGCACTGCTTGCGACGTAGATGTTTCCGTCAACTGCTGCGTCAGAAATTTTCAGATCACTTCAGCTTTGCGAGGATATCGTCTGCACTCACGCCGCTTGCCAGCAGCTTTTTCAGCACGTCCTCCGCTTCGGCTTTCTTTGCGGATTCCGCTGCTTTGGTTTCAGCTTTGACCTTTTTAGCCTCGATTCTGGCGATTTCCTTGTCGATAGATTTCAGCGCTGCCTTCTTGGTTTTTAGGTCAGCTTTCAGCGCATCGATGTTAGCGGTGATGGATGCGATTTCAGCGGCAGCGGCTTCCTTTGCAGACTGCTTTTCAGCAATCTGTGCAGCAAAGTCAACAGTTGCTTTTACGGTCTTGGTCTTGTTCTTGCTTCCTTTGGGACGGGGCATAAGAGACACCTCCAATGTTTTTTGATGGCTTCAGTATAACACGCGTTTTTTATGTTCGCAAGAGGTGCAGTTTGTAGAATAAAAATATATCTATGAGTAAAACAATAAATCGATTTTGGAATATGCACCGGCGCGGGCCGCTAACTCGTTGGGAAATATCCACCGCTGGTCGTAGAGCTGTTCAAAGCATTTGGCGACGGCATCTTTTACAGTCGTGATGAAGTTCACCTCACTATGATGTTACAGAAATCCGTGCAGCTATGCATACGCATCTGCGTATGATGCAAAAGTATTTTATGATACAGAGAATGTGCAGCCGCGTAATGGCAAAGAATATATTTAAAAAAAGTATCCTCCATATGGAAAATGGAAGGTCATGGCCGAAAATCGGCGTTATTCTATTAGATTTATCATTTTCCTACTCTTCATAGACACCTGATGGGAGAAAATCCGGTTCATCTCCCGGCGCTTTCGGGTCAGATCAGAGTGCACATAACGCTGCAAGGTGATGTTGGCATTGGCGTGTCCTAACAATTCGCTGAGGGTCTTTACATCGCACCCTGCCTGCAAACAGGTCGTTGCAAAGGTATGGCGCAGCGCGTGCGGACGTACCTGCCGGACAGCTGCCTGTTTCAGATACGTCTTGATACTTTTTCGATAGCAACGAGATTCTGTGGGTTTGGATTCATTACCAGATAGAAACCATGTAGCATTACTGGCGTTTCCATGCAGTTTTTTCAGCATCACCAGTAAACATTTCGGGATTGGAATTTCCCGGCGGGAGGTGCGGGTTTTAGGCGTTTGGATGACTACCTTTGTATGTCCATTTCCGCAGGAAATCCGGCAGACCGTCCGATTGATCTTCAACGTGCCAAGTTTCAGGTCAAAATCACCCCACTGTAAGCCGCAAATCTCACCAATACGTAGCCCCAATTCTACCCCTAATAATAAGCCAATTTTGCGGGGCGTGGGGTTCTCCTGTACATACTGATAAAGCCGCTGCTGCTCCGCCGGGGAGAGGGGTACAGAAATTTTGTCGATGGCTTTTGGCAGCGCTACTTCCAGCTCCATCGGACGAATCAGGCGCAAGTGTGCGGCATATTTGCAGATACGGCGCAGCATTGAGAGGCATTCCCGGGCAGAGGAGTTCCCCAGCGGCTTGTGTGCGGCATCTATCGGCGCAATGATCTGCTGCATAGCCTGTTCCAGAAAACTTTCCTCAAGAGATGCAACTGGCACTTTACTCAAAACCGGAAGAAGATATTTGTGCAGCGTGTACGAGTAATGCGCATAGGTGGATTCTTTTACTGCATTCCGCTGGGAGTGCAGCCATACCTCAGCCAGTGCTTCAAAGGTCAGGTCGGTTCTCTTTAGATTGTAGAAGCCTGCCTCTGCTTTCTTTTGAATCAGTACACGTTTGACCTCAGCATAGACCGTGCCATAGACGTAGCCCCACTGGATTTTCCCCTCCGGTGTATGCGCTTTGATGTAGCGGCCTTCCCACCGGCCATCCTTGCGTTTGTGAATGTTTTCTCCCCGTCGTGCCATTTCTGTTTCCTCCTGCGTCTTGGACACCCTTCTGACCACTTATTCTGTCCACCTTCGTTTTTTGCTGGATTTTTCATGCAGAACTGGGCAATGTGCAAAAAACTTTCAGCTTCTGCGAGGTTTTTTCTAAGGTCAGGTGGGATGCATTTGTAAGGATTTCTATTGATTCCCAGATATAACCATGATAAAATAAGAGAAGAATTCAAACAACGATGTCGAAAGATCGGTATCCTCCATTTTCCATGTGAAGGATACCCCTTTATGCGGAAAGGGGTGAACAGGGTGGCATTATGTCTGTTTGAACACAACGAGAAGGCATATCATGCGGCAGTCCGGATGATGGACCAGTATGGCAAAGCTGCCATTGTTCATCCGACCGGCACCGGAAAGAGCTATATTGCGTTCAAGCTGATCGAGGACAACCCGGAGAAGGTCGTGATTTGGCTTTCTCCCAGTGAATATATCTTCAAGACCCAGCTGGAGAGCCTGAAAAGGAATGACCCGGATTTTCCGTTGACGAAGGTTCACTTTTATACCTACGCCAAACTGATGTGCTGTACGCAGGCACAGCTGGACGAAATAGCAGCGCAGAAGCCTGCCTACATTATACTCGATGAATTCCACCGTGCCGGTGCGGAATGTTGGGGCGAAAGCACGGTGGCTTTATTAAAGTTATGCCCGGATGCAAAGCTTCTGGGGCTGACGGCAACAAACATCCGATATCTGGATAATAACCGCGATATGGCCGAAGAACTTTTCGATGGACATATTGCCAGCGACATGAACCTTGGCGAAGCAGTCGTCAGGGGCATTTTGCCTGCCCCGAAATATGTGACGGTCTACCAGTACCAGAAAGCGCTTGCAAAGTATCAGGCACGAGTGGACAACCTGCGGACACCGGGCATTCAGAATGTGAATCAGAAATATCTGGACGCGTTGCGCCGCGCACTGGAGCAGGCAGACGGCTTGGACAGGGTCTTTGCCCATCATATTACAAACAAATCTGGAAAATACATCGTGTTCTGCGCCAACAAAGAGCACATGGACGAGATGGTATCCCACGTGCCGGAGTGGTTCGCAGGGGTCAATCCAGATGTTGTGGTGTACGAAGCCTATTCGGATGATCCGAATACCGACAAGGCGTTTGCAGACTTCAAGACGGACATCAGTGACAGGCTCAAGCTGCTGTTCTGCATCGATATGCTCAACGAGGGCGTTCATGTGGAGGGTATTTCGGGCGTCATTTTGTTCCGGCCTACCATTTCGCCCATCATCTATAAGCAGCAGATCGGACGCGCCCTGACCGCCGGAGATACCGCAGCCCCGTTGATTCTCGATGTGGTCAACAACTTTGAGGGCCTGACCAGTATTTCCGGCCTGCAAAGCGAGATGCAGGAGGCAGTTCACCGGCTCTATGCCAACGGCGAGGGCGATAAGATCGTGACCGAGCGTTTTGAGGTCATCGAGCAGGTGCACGACTGCCGGGTATTGTTCGAGCAACTGCAAGCAAGCCTTTCTTCCGGTTGGGAGCACTATTTCTCCGAAGCAAGCATCTACTATGCGGAACACGGCAATTTGAACGTCCAGAAACTGTATACGACGCCCGGAGGTCTGAGCCTTGGGGTGTGGCTGGTGACCCAGCGCCGTGTGCGCGAGGGACAGATCCAAGGAAATCTGACCGAGCAGCAAATTGCACGGCTGGACAGCATCGGCATGGTCTGGGGCAATCGGAAGGAAATTGCGTGGCAGCATGGATTTGAGGTCGCAAAGAAATACCACGACACCTACGGAAACCTGATGGTGGCCAGAAAGTATGTAGACCCGGACGGCTATCCCTTGGGACAGTGGATTCTTAAGACCCGGCAGCAAAAGCTGAATGGCCGCTTGAAGGAAGAACGCATCGCACAGCTTGATGAAATCGGCATGGTGTGGAGTGTTTTTGATGCCAAGTGGGAAAAGGCTTATGCATTGGCTGCAGCCTACTACGAGGAAAACGGCAACCTGAACATCCCACGTTCCTATGTGACAGCGACTGGTGAACGGCTGGGACAATGGGTCGCAAGTCAGCAATGGGCGTACCCAAAAGGAAAGCTGACAGACGAGCAGGTTGAACGGCTCAACCGGATCGGGATGTATTGGGGCAACCGCAATGACCGCCAGTGGAACGAAGGATATCAGGAAGCCAAGCGCTATTTTGATGCCCATGGAGACCTGAACGTCCCGGCTGATTATGTGTCGCCGAGCGGATATAACCTCGGAAATTGGGTCAAGCGGCAGCGGTACACCCGCCAGAATCCTGAAAAAAGTTGCGCTGTTCTGACAGAGGAGCGTATCTCAAAGCTGGATGAGATTGGGATGCGGTGGGAGAAAGCGGATTCGAGACCGCGCCGGTTGGAGTTGGCACAAGGACCTCATAGGGAAAGCGAAAAACTGAATGTTTCAGCTAACCACAAAACGGGGGAAGATATCGGTTTGTGTAGTTGATAGCGCGATCCAAAGCACTTGCTGCAATTTGGGTCGGAGAAGTTACGTGAGTCGTAAAAAGAAAATCTAAAGGAGTTATTGGAGAGGATTATGTCAAAGTTTCAGCATGATGTGATGTTGAGGGTCGTGAAGATCCTGAATGTTCTGATGATCGAGCTGCCGTTTGCGGCCTGCTGGTTCCTGTACTACTCGCACCAGACCTATGCAAATCTGGCATGGAAGGGTCATTTTGCGATTTTAGGCCTGTTTTTTATCCTGTACATTGTACTCGGTAAAATCTACGATGCGTTCTGGATGTCGATGCAGCGGGTCTCAGAGCTTGTGTATGGCCAGATCCTTGGCGCGATGGCAACCGATGGTATTTTGTACATCGTGATCTGCTTGATGTCCGCAAAGCTCTGCAACCTGTTGCCGGGTATTGCGGCAATCGTGGGACAGCTGGTGATGGCCGCGATCTGGGCATCCTGCGCACATAAATGGTACTACAAGACCTTCCCGCCGCAGAAGACCGCGGTGGTCTACGATGTGCGACACGGCATGGAAAAGCTCATCAACGAGTATGGCCTGAGCCAGAAATACGATGTGCAGGTCACCCTGAGCGTGTCGGAGTGCTTGGCAGACCTGAGCATTCTGGACGGCATGGAGACTGTTTTTGTCAGTGGTGTTCACAGCCATGAGCGAAACATTATCCTGAAGCACTGCGTAGGGAAGGGCATCAATATGTTCGTCATTCCCCGTGTTGGTGACGTTATCATGAGCGGCGCATGGCCGATGCATATGTTCCATCTTCCGATGCTGCGCGTCGGTCGTTACATGGCAAGTCCGGAATTCTTGTTCATCAAGCGCGCGATGGACATTGTGATCTCACTGCTGGCACTGATTATCCTGAGTCCGCTGTTCCTGATCACGGCCATTGCGGTCAAATCCGATGGTGGTCCCGCCTTCTACAAGCAGGTTCGCCTGACCAAGGACGGCAAGCAGTTCGAAATTCTGAAGTTCCGCTCCATGCGCGTGGATGCAGAAAAGGATGGCGTGGCACGGCTTTCCACCGGCGACAAGGATGACCGTATTACAAAGGTCGGTCACATTATCCGCGCCTGCCGCCTGGACGAGCTGCCTCAGTTGCTGAACATCCTGAAGGGTGATTTGTCTGTTGTGGGCCCCCGTCCGGAGCGCCCGGAGATCGCCGCACAGTACTGCGAGGAGATGCCGGAGTTTGCGCTGCGCCTGCAGGCAAAGGCTGGTCTGACTGGTTATGCACAGGTATATGGCAAATATAATACCACCCCCTACGATAAGCTGCAGATGGATCTGATGTATATTGCCCATCCTAGCCTGATCGAGGATTTAAAAATTATGCTGGCGACTGTCAAAATTCTGTTTATGCCGGAGAGTACTGAAGGTGTGGCAGAAGGCGCGACCACGGCGATGGGGCAGGAGACGAAGTGATGCAGAATTACAGCGTTTTAATGTCTGTTTATCACAAAGAAAAACCGGAATATTTGAGACAGGCAATAGAGAGCATACAAGCGCAGACGCTCTCCACAAATGATTTCGTGCTGGTATGTGATGGACCTCTGAACGAACCATTGGATAGCGTAATCGCAGCGAAGCAACAGGAGATGGGTGAATCTCTGAATGTTGTTCGCCTCGCGAAGAACGGTGGACTTGGCAACGCACTCAATGAAGGCATCAAGCATTGCAAAAATGAGCTGGTTGCCCGGATGGACAGCGATGACATCGCTTATCCGGATCGATGTGAAAAACAGATCGCTGTGTTTAACACACATTCGGAGGTGAGTATTTGCTCCGGTATCGTGGAGGAGTTTACTACTGATCCGCACACCGTCGATACAAGGCGTGTGCCGCCCGAGACAAATGCGGAAATCGTAGAGTTTGCAAAGAAGCGCAATCCGTTTAATCACCCCTGCGTGATGTATAAGAAATCCGCAGTCGAGGCAGTTGGCTCCTATCAGGATTTCTATCTTCTGGAGGATTATTACCTCTGGCTTCGAATGCTGATGGCAGGATATCAGGGCTATAACATTCAGGAGCCGCTGCTCCACATGAGAGCCGGTTCTGATATGTATAAACGACGTGCCGGTTGGAAATATGCCAAGACGCAGGCCAAGTTGTTCAAATTTATGAAACAGCAAGGCTTTATTGGAAATGGTCAGTACATTAAGAGTTGCGTGATCCGCAGCGGATCGGCGTTGGCTCCGAACTGGCTGCGGAAGTTTATGTTTGAGAAAGTGCTGAGGGATTGATGATGAAGGTTGCCTTTTTAATGCAGTGCCACAAGAATCCAGAACAAATAAATCTGTTGTTGGATGCGTTAAATCATCCGATGGCTGATGTGTTTGTTCATGTGGACAAGAAGTCGCAGGAGATAAAGGACAAAATAACCCAAAGAGAGGGAGTTTACATTCTTCCAGAGCAGCAATGCGTTGATGTGCAATGGGCGCAGTACAGTCAGGTCGAAGCCACATTGCAATTACTTAGTGCTGCTGTAAATAGGGGGGGTACAGCCACTATTTCCTAATCAGTGGTCAAGATTTTCCATTGAGGTCTATTGAAGAAATCGTGAAGTTTCTTAATGAGCATAAAAATGAGAATTTCATTGACTGCTCCTCGATAAAAAAGTTTGAGAAGAGAAATGATATCTTTTTCCCTAGAATGGTTGTAGGAAGAAGAAAATGGCAGAAGGTTTTGAAAAACGTTCTGGTATATGGCACAGGAGGATGGAGCCGTACCTTTTCCGTAATAAAAAGAGTAGCCCCAGGTAATGTTCAGTATTATTTTGGATCATCGTGGTGGTGCTTAAATGATGCTATGGTGCAATGGATTTATAACTTTTTAGATGAACATCCGGAATATATAAAACTGTTCAAACATTCCTTGTGCCCAGACGAATGTTTCTTTCAGACTTTAGTTATGAATTCACCGTTTGCAGGTAGTGTGAAGCCATACATTACATCAAATGGGAAAAAGGTAAAAGTAGCCCTAGAACATTAACGACTATAGATTACGAAGAACTAAAAAAGACGGAGAAGATTATTGCAAGAAAGTTTGACATAGATGTTGACACGGAAATCATTGAAAGACTAAGGAAGAGGTAGTGTATGGAAAAAGCAGAGAACCGAAATCAGTTCGTGGATATCATGCGTGGCATAGCGATGCTTCTGGTTGTTCTGCAGCACACGATGAGTGGGTGTACGGTTGGCGCAGAGAATACATTTTTGTTTAATATTGCGTGGTCGTTGCAGATGCCGTTGTTTATTTTAATCAGCGGATATGTAACGAAATATAGCCGCCCAATCTCTGACAGCAAGGGGCTGTGGAAGTATGTAAAGCGCAGAACGGTTGCGTATATGCTGCCGTGGGCTGTATGGAGCTTTTTAGTTAGAGGCATCATCTTCGGAGAGAATAGTTTCTTAAATGTTAAGCATCTCCTGTGGAATATGGATTCAGGCTATTGGTTCCTCGCAACGATTTGGACGATTAGCATGATTTTCGGCGTGGCGTCTTTCGTTGCAGAGCGGGCGAGCAAAGAAAATCTGCTGAAGAAACAGATTGTACTTCTGGGGTGCTACTTGGCAGGAATGGTTCTGCTGGTTGGAATTGGCGTGATTTTAGGACTTTCGTTCTTTGCAATCAAATTGACGCTCTATTATATGCCTTTCTACTATGCAGGATTTTTGTATGGTCAGTTTGATGATAGGATGAAGGAATCTGAGACTGGCAAAAAGATGATTGATAGCGTAGTTGCTATCTGTTTTGTAATGTGGCTGTTCGTCATTCTTAGATTTTCGCTTTATGAGATGTCGGATGGCGGTGCTGCGATTATCTTGCGTGCGGCAACATCGCTGGCGGGATGTATTGCTGTATGTGGACTCTGCAAGGGGATCTTCTCCGAAAAATCGGGGGGGTACCCTTGCGTGGGTCGGAGAGCACTCACTGGAAGTGTACCTCACTCACTATCTGCTACTCAGCTTAATCAAGCTGGACGAAGCACCAATTCTATACAGTCCGACAGGGCTGAGCATAGTTCTGGTCAACTATGTGATTACGGTAGCACTTACTGTGATGGCAATAGTGATGATGAGTCAAAATGTTGTGCTGAGATTTGTATTAACTGGAAAGAAAAAGTAAGGGATGTTTTCCTTTGGGCAGGAAAACAAAGCATGGAAATTTACATGATGCACGGCCTGCTTCTCAATATCTTCAAAAGCAGTGCTGTAATCCAATTTAGCAGTATTGAAGGGTATTTACTGGCTGCCGGAAACTTTGCCCTGACAATAGGGCTATGTGCAGTGGTTATCCGCCTGCTCAATCAAAATGTTGTACTCAAGAAAGTATTAAATATTCGATAAATGGTCAAAGGAGAAATGACATGCATCCGAGAGTGCTGATCGTAGGAACAGTTCCATATAACACAAAATCAACGTCACGCGCTTTTGATGCGTACTTTCACTATTGGGAGAAAGAAAATCTTGCACAGATATTCTCCAATACAAAGAAGCCGTGCAAGGGGCATTGCGAGACGCTTTTCCAGGTTACGGATCACCGTGTGTTGCAGCGGTGGATGGGGAAGAAAGTCGATACCGGCGTAATCTACCACTATGATGAGCTTGACACGGAGTGGCTTGACAATGATTTGGAACTCGGCGATGCAAAAGCAGAAGCCGCCTACAAGTTTGGTGGAAAGCATACGCCCCTTACGCATTTGCTCAGAGGAATCCTCTGGCGAAAGAGGTTTTGGTGCACAGAGAAGCTAAATAATTGGCTCGACAACTTCAAACCGGAATGTGTGTTTCTGGCTTTTTCGGATGACTATTTTATCCCGCAGATTGCAATGTATGCCGCCAAGAGGTATAACGTCCCGATTGTCTCCTGCATTGGCGATGACTACTATTTCAATGTGGAGAAAACGCTGAATCCCATCTATCACCTTTATAAATCGACTTATAAAAAATTGATTGATAAGGTTCTGGCATGGCCGGGCAGCGCAATTTACATCAGCGACAAGATTCGGGATAAGTATAATTCGGAATTTGGACTGGATGGCGAAACGGTTTATTTAACTTCTACGGTTCAGCGCAAACCGTTCAGCATAATTAACAAAGATTGCCCTGTTATTACTTACTTCGGAAACATCGGTATGGGACGCAATAATTCCCTGAACGATATTGGCTACGCTCTTGGGAAAATCAATCCGGAGTATATGCTGGAGGTTTATTCCAACGAAAAGGACGAGCAGGTCTATTCTGTATTCAAGGACAATCGAAATGTCAAATATATGGGCTCTGTGCCGTACACGCAGGTTCAAAAGCGCATGGCAGAAAGCGACATAACGGTTATTGTAGAGGGATTTGAGGAAAAGGACATCAACCTTTCACGGTATTCACTCTCTACAAAGGCGGCTGATGCGTTGGCCAGCGGTGCTTCCATTTTGACATATGGCTCGTTGGAAAGCGGCATTATTGAGTATATGCTGTCAACGGATGCGGCAATGGTTTGTACGGATAAAACCAAATTGGCGGATTCGATTGCACATCTGATTTCGGATCAGGAACTTCAAAGGAAATACTACGAACAGGCGATTGTGATGACAAGAGAACATCACAATCTGCAGGCAAGCTGCAAGACCTCGGAAGATGTGGTTGCAAAGGCAATTCGACATATGAAATAAGTGGCAGAGGATGCATGGTGATGGAGAACAAATTTTCAATTATTATTTCGACGTGCGATAAGTTTTCGGATTTGTGGGACGCACATATTTTGCTTCTGAATCAGAATTGGGCAGACCGAAACGTGGAGACGTTTTTGGTAACAGACAAACCCACTGACCGGACATTTGAGAATGTAACAGTGGTGGCAGCAGGCGAAGGAACGGAAATAACGGAACGTCTGAAAACTGTGATGCCGCTGATTAAGACAGAGTATGTTCTCTTTACCTTGGATGACTATTTCTTGACGGAAAGGATTTCGACTCAGGCAATTAACGAAGATATTCAGATCATGGAAAAGCATCAGATTGATTATCTGCGCCTGTTTGTTATGACCATGAAGAGCCTGAGAAACAGAAAAGCTGAGGAACTCGAACCGGATATTTTTCTGCTGGACAATTATGCAGGCGATTACATTGTCAGTCTGTATGCGGGCATCTGGCGTAAGGATTTCATGGAAAAGACACTGACAAAAAAGCTGAATGCCTGGCAGTATGAGGTTGCCTTGACGAATATGGCACGTCAGTTGAATGCCCGCTGTGCTGATAGCCGACGCGGTGAATTTCCGATTCTTGACGTGATCCGTAAGGGAAAGGTGCTGACGAAGGCTCGTAAGTATTTCGATGAGAATCCTATTTATAAAGGTAACCGAGAGGATATGCAAGCCAAAGATGAGTGGATGCTTGAATTCCGGACATGGCTGCGTGAGTGGCTTCCGAAGCCGCTGTTTAATCTCTCAAAGGCAATCATGAGACGCAGAGGGTATACATTTTTTAGCGATAATCAGTGAGGAGTACAAGGAATGCGGATTGTGCAAATTAACGGTGGGGCAAAAGGAAGCACCGGAAAAATCATGATGGGGATTGCCGACGTAGCAAGAACACAGGGACACGAAGTAATGTGCGCATCGCCAATTACCTCTACTAATCGTGATGCAGGAGCGAATTGCGGCTACTACAGAATTGGAACTTATAATTCACGCAGGGTAAATGTTGCGCTTGCCAGAATCACAGGATTCAATGGGTGTTTCGCATGGTTTGAGACATATAAACTTTTGAAGAAGATTGATGAATTCAAACCCGATATTATTCATCTTCACAATTTGCATGATTCGTATATCAATCTCCCCATGCTTTTTTCGTACATAAAGAAGCACAATGTTCCGACAGTATGGACATTACACGATTGCTGGGCATTTACTGGGCAATGCCCATACTTCACCATAGCAAAGTGCGATAGGTGGAAGGCAGGCTGCCACAACTGTCCGCAGTATAAGGAATATCCTGCTTCGCTCTATGACAATACGAAGAAAATGTGGCAACTAAAAAAGAAGTGGTTCACCGGTGTAAAGAACATGACGATTGTTACGCCGTCTGAATGGTTGGCAGGATTGGCGAAGGAATCTTATTTGAAGGAGTATCCGATTCAGGTCATAAATAACGGTATTGATTTAGATGTGTTCAAACCTACCCATAGCAACTTCCGCGAACAGTACGGGATTCCGGGAGATAAATATATAGTTTTGGGTGTTTCCTTTGCATGGGGTTATCGCAAAGGGCTAGACTGCTTTGCCGAGATGGCAGAAAAACTGGGCGATAAGTATCAAATTGTTCTTGTCGGCACAGATGGTGAAATTGACAAAAACCTGCCTAAGAATATTATTTCAATCCATAGAACACAGAATCAGAAAGAACTTGCCGAGATTTATAGTACAGCGGATGTGTTTGCCATGCCGACAAGAGAGGAAAACTACCCGACGGTCAATATGGAAGCGATTGCATGCGGAACGCCGGTTGTGACTTTTGATACAGGTGGAAGTCCGGAGATGTTAAATGAAAAGGTTGGCAGGGTTGTTCCAGTGGATGATGTTGATGAGATGATAAATGCAATCCAAGATATGTGCGTAAGACGGGAGAAGGAAAACGACTGTGAAAATCTGGCAGGCATTGCTATGAAAACTAGATTCAACGAATATGTCACACTGTATAGTAAGAGGTGCAGTAAGTGAAAATAGTCTTGTGGGTGTCTATTGCGTATATTTTTTTATATGCAATGTATTTGAATTTGTCCT
>ERZ791794.1189-NODE-1189-length-13869-cov-5.396699_pt1 | contig 13869 bp, 10 predicted proteins | sample MGYA00510312_ERZ791794 | MGnify/ENA primary metagenome ERZ791794 (study PRJEB30046, sample SAMN00791977) | human gut metagenome | study: EMG produced TPA metagenomics assembly of the A metagenome-wide association study of gut microbiota in type 2... | reverse complement strand
TTTAATAACAAAATATAACAGTTATTAAATCTCTTAAAACAGGTGAAATCTCAATCGGAATTTGATAAGCAAACCGAGAAATATTATAAGGCTGCATTTATTGTTGTTATTAAATTCACCCTGTAACAGGCTTCTGGGCCTTTGCGATTATTGGTTTGCTGTCCTCATACTGTACCGGAATCTGTATGCTCTCTGATTTTTAGATTTTAATGTTAATACCGCTTGAAAATATCATTTACATGTTTTTTTAAAATCCCTATGGAGTACCGCTAATAGACAGGTGCTTTTTTTTTCGCCATGTGTTATACTAATTGGCGCAAGTAGTGGGAAATATACATAAAGAGTAATAAAATAGAAAATACGGAGGCAGTTATGCTTGAAGTGAGAAACCTCGTTTTCCACCCGCTGGATAATGGCGTGGAAAAGAGTATTATTGAAGATATCAGTTTTGCGGTGCCGGATGGGGAGATGCTGGTGATTACCGGTCCCAATGGCGGAGGTAAGTCGACAATGGCGAAGCTTCTTATGGGAATTGAGAAGCCGGATGGTGGACAGATTATACTGGATGGACAGGATATTACGGAATTCCCGATTGCGGAGCGTGCAAAAGCGGGAATCGGGTTTGCATTCCAGCAGCCGCCGCGCTTTAAGGGAATGACCGTAGAGAGGTTTTTGAATTTGGCTGCAGGAGAGAAGCTTTCCGAAGACACCTGCTGTAATCTGTTAAGCCGTGTGGGCTTGTGCGCAAAGGAATATTTAAGGAGAGAGATTGATGCGACTCTTTCAGGTGGTGAAATGAAACGGCTTGAAATTGCGTCAGTGCTTGCCAAGCCGCATAAGCTCTGCATCTTTGATGAACCGGAGGCGGGGATTGATCTGTGGAGCTTTTCCATGCTGGTAAAGCAGTTCGAGCAGCTCCATAAGGAAAAGAAGGAAACCCTGATTCTGATTTCCCATCAGGAACGGATTATCCGGATGGCAGACCGTATTATGGTGATCCGGGATGGAAAGGTTGCAGCCCTCGGTACGAAGGAAGAGGTGTACCCGATGTTAATGGAGAGTAATCTTCCGACAGAATGTGAAAAGCTGCGCTAGCAGCGGTTTTACGAATGAGGTCTGAATAGTTATTATGAATTTATTAGATAATAGAGAAACGAAAGGAAGAGAATTGTGGCAGAAATTGATGCAATTACACAGGGAGTTCTTGATAAAATTGATGGTGTCGGGTTTAAGCAGGAGGGTGCTTACAATTTAAGATACAATGGTTATCCGCTTTGTCATGGGGACTCTGAGCATATTAAGATTAAGCGCAAGGAGGACAAGCCGGGAATCGACGTGATAATCAGTGGTGATGCCGACGGTGAATACGTGCATATCCCGGTTGTTGTCAATACTTCGGGAATGACCGATGAGGTGTATAATGATTTCTATATAGAGGATGGAGCAAGGGTAACGATCGTTGCAGGCTGCGGAATTCATAACAGCGGATGTAACGACAGCCGCCATGACGGAATTCATACCTTCCATATCGGAACCGGCTGCAATGTCCGTTATGAAGAGAAGCATTATGGGGAAGGCGAGGGAACCGGAGCCCGTATCTTAAATCCGATGACGAAGGTCTATATGGTGAAGGATTCCATCTTTAATATGGAAACGGTTCAGATTGAGGGTGTGGATTCTACCAAGCGTGATACGGAGATTTTCATTGGGGAGAACTGTAAGCTGTTTGTAACCGAGAAGCTGATGACCCATGACCGGCAGATAGCAGTTTCCGATATTGATGTCATTTTGCAGGGAGCAGACAGCAGTGCCCAGATTATATCGAGATCGGTAGCGAAGGGAACCTCGAAACAGACCTTTCATCCGAAAGCAGTCGGTGAAGCATTATGCCATGCACATATCCAGTGCGATTCCATTATTATGGATCAGGCACAGGTGTGTTCTATTCCGGAGATTGATGCAAAGCATGTGGATGCGGCAATCATCCATGAAGCAGCAATCGGAAGAATTAATAATGAACAGCTGATCAAGCTCAATACGTTTGGATTGAATGAGGAAGAAGCGGAAGCTGTCATTATTGAGAACTTTTTGAGATAAGGGTCACAAATCAGATATCGCCCTGCTTGCAGGAGGAGATATCTGATTTAGTGACCTAACACAGATGAGCAAGTAGTGATTTTCGGAGAAAATCAACGGATTGCGAATCGGTGGAGAATTGCGGGAGCGGCGAAGCAGCGGAGCAATTCGTATCTCAAGATATAAAAAGGTAAGAGTCAGATATCGCCCTGCTTGCAGGAAGACACACAATTCATAGAAAACGGATGGAAGCCATAGAAAACGGGTGGAAGTAAAATGCGAAAATTACTCATATATTTAAAGGATTATAAAAAAGAAAGTATTCTGGGGCCTCTGTTTAAATTGCTGGAGGCTTCTTTTGAACTGATTGTGCCGTTGGTTGTGGCATCGATGATTGACGTTGGTATCCCTGCTCAGGATAAGGGCTACATTGTGAAGATGGCACTGGTTCTGGTGGCTCTTGGGATTATAGGTCTTACCAGCTCGGTAACGGCACAGTTCTTTGCGGCAAAGGCAGCTGTCGGGTTTGCCACGAAAGTGCGCCATGCCCTGTTTGAGCATATTCAGAAGCTGACCTTCGGACAGATGGACAGTCAGGGGACGGCAACGCTGATTACCCGTATGACAAGTGACGTCAATCAGGTACAGAATGGTGTGAATCTGGTTCTTCGTCTGTTTTTAAGATCTCCCTTCATTGTATTTGGTGCCATGATTATGGCATTTACCGTAGATGTAAAGGCAGCGTTGATTTTTGTAGTGGTGATCCCGTTATTGCTCATAGTCGTATTTGCCATTCTGTTAATCAGCATTCCAATGTTTGGCCGGGTGCAGGCTAATCTTGATCAGGTCATGCGTACCACCCGTGAAAACCTAACCGGTTCGAGAGTCATCCGGGCTTTTGCAAAGGAGCCGGAAGAAATTGAAGAATTCCGGAGGGAAAACCGGGTATTACGTAATGTGCAGGTCGTTGCCGGAAGAGTATCGGCACTGATGAATCCGGTTACCTATATTATTATCAATGGCGGTCTGATGGCACTCATTTATGTAGGTGCGCTGCAGATAGAAGGCGGCATTCTCTCTCAGGGACAGGTTGTGGCACTCATCAACTATATGTCCCAGATTCTGGTAGAACTGATTAAGCTTGCGAACCTGATTATTACCGTAACCAAGGCGATTGCGTGTGGTAATCGTATTGAAGCTGTTATGGAAATTCCGGCAGGCTTTCCTGAAGAGAGTGGAGAGACCGGGAGAAGCCCGATGCAGGATGGCAGGAAGCTTACAGAGCCAAAGAAGGGCAGCGGTAAATCAGGCATCAGTCTGTCGCCTGAAGAGCTTCCCAGGGAGGACTGCCCGTACAAGGTGGTCTTTGATCAGGTTGGCATGGCCTACAATGAGGGCGGTGACGAAGCGATTTCCGATGTGAACCTGAGGGTGAAAAAGGGTGAGACCGTTGGTGTGATTGGAGGCACCGGCTCCGGTAAATCCACACTGGTGAACCTGATCCCGAGATTTTATGATGTGACGCGTGGACGTGTTCTTGTGGATGGCATTGATGTCCGGGATATGGAGCCTGAAAAACTTCGGTCGAAGATCGGCATGGTGTTACAGAAAGCGGTGCTGTTCCGTGGTACGATCCGGGAGAACCTGTTCTGGGGGAACGAAGGAGCAGACGATGAAGAAATCTGGAAGGCTTTGGAAACCGCACAGGCGAAGGAATTCGTGGAACAGAAGGAGGATGGTCTTGATACCATGATTGAACAGGAGGGACGGAACCTTTCCGGTGGACAGAGGCAGCGTCTGTCCATTGCAAGAGCTTTGGTACGAAAGCCGGAAATTCTGATTCTGGATGACAGCTCCTCTGCGCTTGATTATGCAACCGACTTAAAGCTCCGGCAGGCAATCAAGGCATTGCCCGGAGATATGACTGTGTTTATTGTATCACAGAGAGCTTCTTCCCTGATGCATGCCGAACAGATCATTGTACTGGACGATGGCGATGTGGTTGGTCTTGGAACTCATGAGGAATTATTAAAGAGCTGCGAAACCTATCGGGAAATTTATAATACACAGATAGAAAAGAAAACGGAGCAGCGGGACGGAAGGGAGGCGTAGGCATGGCAAAGGCAGCGAAGATGGACAAGGGACAGCAGAAGGAAACACTGGTTAAAGTATTAAAATATATGAAGCCCTATCGATTCTGGCTCATTGCAGCAATTATAATGGCAGCCGTTTCCGTTGTATTTACGTTATATCTTCCGATTCTTACCGGAGATGCGGTGGATGTTCTGTTACATTTTCTTCCGTCATTCCGGGAGACGGTTGACAGTAATTTTGATTGGTGGTATATACTCAGGCAGCTTCTTGTAAAAATGGGTGTTGTGATTCTTCTTACGGCAGCAGCCCAGTGGATTATGAGCCTGTGTAATAACCATATTGTATACAGTATTATTGAAGATATCCGTGAAAAGGCTTTTGACAAGATCCAGAAGGTGTCTCTTAAGTATCTGGACGGACACTCCCACGGTGATATTATGAGCCGTGTGGTAGCAGATGTGGATACATTTGCGGATGGTCTGCTTCTTGGATTTACCCAGTTATTTACAGGTGTAATTACGATTCTCGGCACCCTGCTTTTTATGCTCTCTGAAAATGTGGGAATTACCGCAGTTGTTGTATTGATTACACCGGTATCCCTGTTTGTTGCTTCCTTTATTGCAAAGAAGACATTCAGAATGTTTCAGCTGCAGTCTACGACGAGAGGTGAGCAGACAACACTGATTAACGAAATGATTACCAATCATAAAGAAGTGAAGGCCTTTGGCAGGGAAGCTGCGGTTATGGAGGATTTCGATGAAATTAACGGAAGACTGGAAAAGTGCTCCTTACGTGCAATTTTCTTTTCCTCCCTTACCAATCCCTGTACCCGTTTCGTAAACAGCCTGGTATATATGGGTGTAGGCCTTACCGGTTCGCTGGCGGTTATCCGTGGCGGTCTTACCGTTGGACAGTTAACCTGTTTCCTTTCCTATGCAAACCAGTATACGAAGCCGTTTAATGAAATTTCGGGAGTTATTACGGAGCTCCAGAATGCACTTGCCTGTGCAGCGAGAATTTTTGAGCTGATTGAAGAGGGGCCGCAGATTCCGGATGCAGAGGATGCGAGAGTCCTGACTGATGTAGATGGCGCTGTTTCCCTGAATAAGGTATCTTTTTCTTATAGCAGGGATCGTAAGCTGATCGAGGATCTGAACCTTGACGTTAAACCGGGTCAGAGAATTGCGATTGTCGGACCTACCGGATGTGGAAAGACGACCATTATCAATCTGCTCATGCGTTTCTATGACGTGGATGGCGGTTCGATTTCCGTAGAGGGCACCGATATCCGCGATATTACCAGAAAGTCCCTGCGTACCTCTTACGGTATGGTGCTTCAGGAGACCTGGTTAAAGCAGGGAACGATCCGTGACAACATTATTGTTGGAAAGCCGGATGCAACCGATGAAGAGGTGATTGCGGCAGCAAAGGCTTCCCATGCACACAGCTTTATCCGGAGACTTCCGGAAGGATATGATACCGTCATCAGTGAAGATGGCGGAAGTCTCTCCCAGGGACAGAAGCAGCTCCTTTGTATCACAAGGGTGATGCTGTGTCTGCCTCCGATGCTGATATTGGATGAGGCAACCTCTTCGATTGATACCAGAACCGAGATACGGATCCAGAAAGCATTTGCAACCATGATGGAGGGACGCACCAGCTTTATTGTAGCACATCGTCTGTCTACTATTCAGAATGCCGATGTGATTCTGGTAATGAAGGATGGTCATATTATTGAACAGGGAAATCATGAAGAGCTTCTTGCGAGGAAGGGCTTCTATGCAGAATTATACAACAGTCAGTTTACTGTAGCGTAGACCGGTACTCCGATGGAGTAACACCTGTCTGCCCCTTGAACTGCCGGATAAAATGGGTATCGCTGTTATATCCGCACATCTGGCCGACCTCATGAATGGAAACCCGGGTTGTGGAAAGAAGATATCTGGCGTGATCCGTACGGCTCTGGATAATATCCTGCATGGCGGTCACTCCGAAGGTATTCTTGTATAAATGCTGAAAATAGTACTTACTTAGGGACATGGAGGCACTGATGCTCTCCATGTCCCAGTCTTTATAGGGCATGTTATAAATCTGGGAGCGCAGACTGGACAGCTTGTCATAGTAAATGTTGTCCGGCTGATGTGCATCCTTATGCAGCTTTTCACTGATCTTAAGCAGCAGAATCTGCAAATAGAGAAGAAGGGTTTCTTCCTTATGGATGTTGTCAGAATAGTGTTCATAGGTAATGTCTTTGATTAACAGGGACAGGTCGTGGATATCATGAACCTGCACCGGTGTATCGAAAGGGATTTCCAGCTTTGAAACAAATGAAAGATCAGACTCATCCATATGGAAATGCAGCCAGTCGTCAGAATAGAGTGCTTCGCAGGCACGATAGAGCTGTGGAGTGCCTTTTTTGTATAAAAGAATCGTATTCGGAGAGGTATGATAATCCGTTCCATGGATACGGAACCAGCCCGCCGTGCGGACGAGCAGGAGCAGATAGTCTCCGGAGCCATCCGGACGCTCAATTCTGAAATCCTTATCGTGCTGGTGATAATATCCGCTTTTGTGAAACTGCATAATCATTACCTCTCCGTGCGTTCTGAATAGTTATGTCTTAGTGAAGAACCGTCTGTAAATATTCAATCAGAACCCTTGCTGCCCGTTCATGGGATTTGACACCTGGATGGGTATGTGCGCCAACGGTTTCCGATGTGGTATTGGGCAGATTAATAAATGCGGTGTTGTGGTCTCCGGTATCCTTCTGATAACGATTCATGGCATCCGTAATCAGAAGATTCAGATCATAGCCGAGCATACCGTAGGTCCATACAATGTGTGCTCCGGGGTTGTCCTTACGAAGCATTTTAAGGAAATTGTATACAGCATTTTCAAAGCGTTCCCGGTCTTCTTCCACGAAGCTTCCGTCCGGATTCTTGTGCTGCTTGAAGGTTTCACCGGTTTCCGGAATAGTGAAGGGAGGCTGATTAAATGCACTTGCATCGTTGGTTCCGAGATTGACCACGATGGCATCCGGTTTCCATGAAGCAAAATCATAGTCCTTCTGTGCACCAACCGATTCGTTAACCTCCCCGAAGCCAAGACCGCAGATCTTCTCGTAGCAGGAGGGGATATTGTGGCGTACATCATTATCCCATCCGCAGTAAACACCCCAGCCGCCCTGGGAAATCAGACGGTAATCGGCATCGAGCGCTTTGGCTGTATAGGTTGCATAATTCTCACTGCTGCTCATATACATCGCAAGCCAGTCGGTATCGGGAAGAGCACCGTAGGTACCTTCGCCGGAGGTGATGCTGTCACCGATGAATTCAATTTTGTATTTGTGCTCCTTCACAGGAAGGAATTCACCGTCACACCGGAAGCCGCGGACAAATACGTGACAGTCATCGTCTTCACTCATCGCCTGCAGCTCACGGAAGAATTTCATGGTTTTCGGAACACCGAAGGTCATGCTGCGGAACAGACAGATGGAATAGCTGCCGGGTAAAAGCATCTGACGGCTCATAAATGCCCCGTTTAATTCGGTTGCAATCCATGGTTCATGGAAGCTGCAGTCTACATCGAGGTCGATCCAGAGCTCTGAGCCTGTAACATTTACCTCAATGCCGCTCCCGTTCCAGAAAAGAGGAAGGAGATTCTGTGTCTCATCGGTTCTTCCGTAAATATGATAATGTGGAATTTCCTTTATGGAATAAGTTTTTAAGTTTTCGTTCCTGGTCATCATAGCTGGTAAACCTGCCTTTCAAAAATAGTTGGAAATTCAAATCTTATGTATAAGGTAACTATTCAGTACAGGTCGAAGCATTTACTGCTGAGACCGTAAGAAAATGATTCAGTAATGCAAAATCCCATCGGCGAAGCCGATTTGGAATGGATTTTGCATCGTAACTGTGAAGGTACTGAACAGTTACTGTATAAGATCGTAATTATCATAACACAAAAGGTATGGAAAGCAAACATTTATAACAAAGCAATCAAAGAATTTATGCCATTTGGAAAAGCATGATATGTATATAGAATGACAGCTTTCGATATTTTTATTCCGGTAAAAATCTGATATATAATGATATATAAAAGGTAGTGGGCAGCAGCGTTTCTGGAAAACGCGAAACTGGGATGGCAAAACATTATATGTATAGAGCGGAGCAAAGGCCGAAAATAGATTTATTCTATTTGTAAACGACTATTTTCTAGGAATTGACAGGAAAAGAGAATATATTGAAACTGTTCAGAGCATGCAAATTATGGCAATATGGGCGATGAATGCTTGCATTCAAGCGGATATATGCCATGATTTATATGGCGAAGCAACCACATGAGTAAAGGAAAAGCTTCGAAAGAAGCGGTTTTGCAAATGGGTTCTGAAGAATTACTGATATTTTAAATTTGGGGGTACAATATGGCACCGGTAAAATGGGTATATTCTTTTTTGAAAAAATACCGCTTTAAAATGGCGGCAGGTCTTTTGATGGTAACGGGAATTGCATTGTTAACCATTGTGAATCCGTACATATCAGGCCGGATCGTAGATGATGTCATTACGGGAGGAAATTATAAGCTTCTTCCGGTTCTGATCGGCTGTCTGCTTGGGGTTGTGGCACTTAAGGGAATCCTGCGTTATGCTTCGCAGGTCATGTTTGAGATCTGTTCCCAGGGTGTGCTTTACAGTATGCGTGATGCCGTATACCGCAAGCTCCTGCAGGAGGATTTCTCCTTTTATAATAAGAACCGGACCGGTGATCTGATGTCCAGACAGACCGGTGATATGGATGCTATCCGGCATTTTATTGCCTATATTATTTATTCGGTTTACGAAAATATTTTGTTATTGTCCTTCGCACTGATTATGATCTTCACGGTAAATGTGAAGCTGGCGCTTGCAATGCTGGTAGTGCTGCCCTTTACGGCGTTGACAACCTATGGACAGTCGAAAAGCGTCCGTCCGGCCTTTATGAAGATTCGTCAGCAGTTTTCCTCACTGAATACCTTTGTGCAGGAAAATATCAGCGGTAACCGTGTAGTGAAAGCGTTTGCCCGTGAGAATTTTGAAATAGAGAAGTTCAATAAAGAAAACGATGCATACCGTGACGCGGAATTAAATGCCGCAGCCATCTGGAAAAAGTATGTGCCGATTTTTGAATTTCTTTCCAATATATTGACGGTCGTTCTGATGCTGTATGGCGGATATATGGTGATTCAGGGTGAAATTACCATGGGTAATCTGGTTACGGTAAACGGGTATCTGTGGATGCTTACGGTTCCGCTTCGTATGGCAGGCTGGTGGATTAATGATATTCACCGTTTTACGACCTCCGCAGAGAAGATTTATACGACCTACAGTCAGGAGCCGGAGATTCAGGAGCCGCAACAGCCCATTGTGCGGAAGCATTTCCATGGAGATGTGGAATTTAAGAATGTTTCTTATCAGGCAGAGGATGCGGATATTATCCATGATATCTCCTTTAAGGTAAAGAGCGGGCAGACGGTCGGAATTATCGGCTCGACCGGATCCGGCAAATCCACAATTATGAATCTGCTGTGCCGGTTTTATGATACCTCAAAGGGTGAGGTTTTAGTAGACGGAGTAAACGTCAAGGATCTTGATCTGTATGACCTGCGTGATAACATCGGAATGGCAATGCAGGATGTGTTCCTGTTTTCCGATACGATTGAAGGAAATATTGCTTATGGTCGTCCGAACTGCAGCTTTGAGGATGTGAAGAAGGCGGCCAAGATGGCGGATGCCAACCTTTTTATCCAGAAGATGCCGGAAGGATATGACACGATTGTCGGTGAGCGCGGCGTGGGACTTTCCGGAGGACAGAAGCAGAGAATTTCACTTGCAAGAGCGCTGCTTAAGGATCCGTCCATTCTGATTCTGGACGACACGACTTCCGCTGTGGATATGGAAACCGAAAGCTATATCCAGAACCAGCTTAAGAAGATTGAAAAGGATTGTACCATTTTTATTATTGCATACCGGATCTCCTCCATTAAGGATGCGGATCTGATTCTGGTTATGGATCAGGGAAGAATTGTGGAACAGGGCACACATGAAGAGCTTGTCCGTGCCGGCGGCTACTATGCAACGGCCTTCCACCATCAGTACGGAGACTACGCACAGCAGTCAGCGCAGTCCGAAGGAAAGGAGGCGTAAGGGTATGGCACGTAATAAATATGATGTAGATGAAATCCTGGAAGATAAATTTGATGTGAACCAGTTGAAACGACTGGCAGGCTATATCAGACCTTATAAGAAGCAGATGCTGGTGGTGTTGTTTCTGATGCTGTCGGCTTCGGCATTCGGAATGCTGATTCCGAAGTTTTTCATGCTGGTGATGGATGTATCCATTCCTAATAAGGACATGAGAAGTATTGTATTTTATTCTGTGATGACGATGGTCATTGCTCTTTATACCTGCGTGAGCCTCCGGATTAAGATCAAGCTGATGACACAGGTCGGTCAGGACATTGTACATAGCATCCGTTATGATATTTTTGAGCATTTACAGGAGCTGCCCTTTTCCTATTATGATGAGCGCCCTCATGGAAAGATTCAGGTGCGTGTTGTAAATTATGTGAATAACTTAAGTGACCTGCTCAGCAACGGTATTATTAACACGATTACCGATCTGTGCAACCTGTTTTTTATCATTGCTTTTATGTTGAGCATTAATGTGAAGCTGACGATAGTCTGTATGTGCGGTCTTCCGGTACTGGCAGTCGTGATTGTTGCCCTAAAGAAGAAGCAGCGTAAGGCATGGCAGATCCAAAGCAACAAGCAGTCCAATCTGAATGCTTATATTGCAGAGAGTATTAACGGAATCCGTGTCACTCAGTCCTTTGTCCGTGAGGATGAAAACAGCGGTATCTTCAACCGGTTAAGTGACGGCTATCGGGAAGCGTGGATGCGGGCGGTTAAGTTTAATTTTATTATGGGTCCTTCCGTAGATATTATCAGTACCATTACAACAGCATTTATTTATGTGCTGGGTATTTCCTGGATGTCAAATCCGGATTCCGGAATTACGGTCGGTGTCCTGATTGCATTTACCGCTTATATCAGCCGGTTCTGGAACCCGATTAACACCCTGGCTTCCTTTTACAATTCGCTGCTGACGGCGATTTCGTATCTGGAACGGATTTTTGAAACAATTGATGAGCCGGTTCTGGTAAAGGATGCAGAGGGAGCCGTGGAAATGCCTCCTATCAAGGGAGATGTTGAATTTAAGAATGTCACCTTCAGCTATGAGGACGGCGTTGAAATTCTTAAGAAAGTAAGCTTTAAGGCAAAGAAAGGTCAGACAGCTGCCATTGTCGGACCAACGGGAGCCGGTAAAACAACCATCGTAAACCTGTTAAGCCGTTTTTACAATGTAGATTCCGGTGAGGTTCTAATTGATGGAATCGATATTTCCAAAGTTACCATCCGTTCCCTGCGTAAGCAGATGGGAGTCATGATGCAGGACAGCTTTATTTTCTCCGGAACGGTAATGGATAATATCCGCTACGGAAATAAAGAGGTTTCGGATGACCAGGTGATTCGGGCAGCCAAAACAGTCTGTGCACATGATTTTATCATGGAAATGGAGAATGGCTATTATACGCAGATCAATGAACGCGGAAGCCGCCTGTCCCAGGGACAGCGCCAGCTGATTTCCTTCGCGAGGGCATTACTTGCAGACCCGAAGATCCTGATTCTGGATGAGGCAACCTCAAGCATTGATACCGAGACGGAAATTCTTCTGCAAAAGGGCTTAAACGAGCTGCTGAAGGGAAGAACCTCCTTTATTATTGCACATCGTCTGTCCACCATTAAGAATGCGGATTTCATTATGTATATCGATGCGGGTGGTATCGCTGAAATGGGTTCACATGAGGAACTGATCAGTCAGGAGGGAGAATACTATAAGCTGTATATGTCCCAGTATGACTTTTTAAAATAGGACTTAAGCTGCTTTGACAGTCTTTTGGCGAATGCAGTTTTTAATTTAGAAATCAAAAAACATTAAGAAAGGGAAGAAGTATGGCAAAATTATTTATCAACGAAAAGAAGCAGAAGGGACACATCAATCCCGAAATTTACGGTCACTTTTCAGAGCATCTGGGACGCTGCATTTATGAGGGTCTGTATGTTGGAGAGAATTCGGAAATTCCGAATGTCCATGGGATGAGAAAGGATGTTGTGGATGCCTTAAAGGACATGAAGATTCCGGTACTGCGCTGGCCGGGAGGCTGCTTTGCAGATGAATATCACTGGAGGGATGGCATTGGCCCGAAGGAAACCCGTAAGAAGATGGTAAATACCCACTGGGGCGGTGTAACAGAAGATAACAGCTTTGGTACCCATGAGTTCTTCGAATTGTGTGAACAGATCGGATGTAAGACCTATATCAACGGAAATGTAGGAAGCGGAAGCGTACAGGAAATGTCTGAATGGGTGGAGTATATGACCTTTGACGGAGTTTCCCCGATGGCAGAGCTGCGTAAACAGAACGGGCATGAGAAGCCGTGGAAGGTGGACTACTTTGGTGTGGGTAATGAAAACTGGGGCTGCGGCGGCAACATGACACCGGAGTATTACGGAAATCTTTACCGCAGATATCAGACCTATGTACGTAACTACAATAACAGTGCTCCGATCCAGAAGATCTGCTGTGGAGCGAATGCAGGAGATTTTGCATGGACAAAGGATGTGCTTGCGACCTGTTATAAGGCACCGGCTCCGGAGCATGCACATGGGTTCATGGAGGGTCTTTCCTTACATTATTATACCCTTCCGGAGGATGACTGGAGTCATAAGGGAAGCGCTACCGATTTTGATGAAAAGAGCTATTACAAGACCCTGTCCAAGACCTGGTATATGAAGGAGCTTATTGAAAAGCATGCAACCATCATGGATGAGTATGATCCTAAGAAGGAAATCGGTATGATGGTCGATGAGTGGGGATGCTGGTACGATGTAGAGCCCGGAACCAATCCCGGATTCCTCTATCAGCAGAATACCATGCGTGATGCACTGGTAGCTGCCATTAACTTAAATATCTTTAACAAGCACTGTGACCGTGTGAAGATGGCATGTATTGCACAGCTTGTGAACGTATTACAGTCTGTGATCCTCACAGAAGGAGCAAAGATGCTTCTGACACCAACCTACTATATCTTCAGGATGTTCAAATATCATCAGGATGCAGAGCTTTTGGAAAGCAGCGTAAGTGAGAACGGACTTGTAGGTCTTGAAGAGAAGTATCAGGTTCCTGCCATCAGTGAATCCGTATCGGTAGACAAGGATGGCGTTTATACCATCACACTTGCCAATGCTTCTTTGGATCAGGTGGAAGAAATGGAAGTGAGCTTCTTTGAGTTTGCACCGAAGAGTGCCGAAGCTTTTATTGTAAAGGGTAATATGAGGGACTACAACACCTTTGAGCATGGTGATGTGGTGAAGGAAGAAGCCTATGAAGATGTGAAGCTGACACCGAACGGTGTTACACTTAACGTGCCTCCCTGCAGTGTAGTGAGCATCCGGGTGAAGTAGTTTTGTAACTATTCAGTACAGGTCGAAGCACATGCTGCTGAGACCGTACGAATATGATTCAATAGTGCAAAATCCCATCAGCGAAGCTGATTTTAAATGGATTTTGCATCGTAACTGTGAAGGTACTGAACAGTTAC
>ERZ791794.1177-NODE-1177-length-13941-cov-12.365188_pt1 | contig 13941 bp, 17 predicted proteins | sample MGYA00510312_ERZ791794 | MGnify/ENA primary metagenome ERZ791794 (study PRJEB30046, sample SAMN00791977) | human gut metagenome | study: EMG produced TPA metagenomics assembly of the A metagenome-wide association study of gut microbiota in type 2... | reverse complement strand
AAGATTTAACTGCTATATGGATATTTAATGAAAAAGAAAATAAATATGTTAATTGCATTGAATACTATAGATGTTTAAGAGAAGAACTATTATCTTCTAAAGGAAAAAGTAGAAGGTAATATATCCCTCTCACATTACATTGTTCGAGGTTTTTGAAAGCCCAAAGTCTTTCAAAAAAATTTACTGGGCCAAATGTCTCTAAAATAAAAGTATTTATATAAGCTATAGATTTATGTCTATAGTTTTTCTTATATCCACATATATTGTTGATAAATAAAATTACTAAAAAATAATGACAAGAGTAAAAGCAAGTGCTATAATAAACATTAAAACAATTGAAGGGAGCAATTATATGAGTAAAAAAGAAGAATACCAAGAAATATATATAAACTTAGATGATTCAGGTAAATTATCAAAAAAAGAAGAATTATCAGTATATGCAGGAATAGTCTTTTTATCAAAACAAGAAAAAGATAAATTTATAACTCAGTATCGTAAAATAATAAATGAAATAAAATGTTCTTATTGTAATGAGGAAAAAGGAAAATGTACTAAAAAATGTAAAGAAATAAAAAATACTAATATTAAAAATAGTCATAAAAGAAGAATAATGAATTATATAAATAAATATTATACTATTGCTTTAATAATAGATAATACAAGAGTATATGATCATATTATAAATAATAAAGCCTCAAAAGGAAGATATATAGATTATACAATAAGAAGATTAATTAAAAGTACCATTGAAGAATTAATAAAAGATAAAAAAATAGATCCATATAAAAATGTTAGATTAATAATAAATATAGATGAACAATCTACAAAGAGTAATGGCTACTATAACCTAAAAGATGGCTTAACTGAAGAATTATTACATGGAATAATAAATTATAATTATGATATAACACATAAAAACATATTATTTGGAAAATTAGATATATCACTATCATATCAAGACTCAGGAAAAAGTTATCTAGTTCAAGCAGCAGACCTAATCGCAGGCACTACTAGAAGAAAAGCACTTGCTGATAGAGATGATATAGATATCATAGATCATAAATTATTATTTCCATAAAAAGAAAAGAGACTATTTCTAGTCTCTTCCCAACTCAAGTGGTGTACTTAACATACACTTAATTTAATAAAATCAACATTGAGCTATCGACCTGACAAGATTTCTCTCCGGTAATACAATAATACTATAACTATCATTAAAAGTCAAGTATATTGCACTATTATTATACACAAAATAGTAAAAAATATACCAATAATAAACTACTTTAAATATATATTAATTGCTTATATATAATAGGTATGTAGATACTCTTCTATTAGACCTTAGACTAATAGAAGCACTAACAAGACTTTAGACTTGTAGTGATAAAAAACAATTGACAAAACAAAAAAACTATCATATATTATATATGGAGGGATATTTATGTATAAATATGTAGGTAATGTAATCATGTTTACTATAAATATCACACCTTTATCTCATCAAAAATAAAAGTAAAAAAAATGAGATGTGGGTGTGAGTTTTTGTCGTGCCTGCATCTATATATATAAATAGAAGTTATATGGATGCAATATATTCATATAACTTTTTTTGATGGGAGGAATATTATGATAGATATAAATATAAGTAAAGTATGTAAGTCATTTGGTTTTGACTTAGTGTTAAATAATATAGATATAACAGTACAAAAAGGAGAAAAAGTAGGCTTAATTGGAACAAATGGAAGTGGAAAGAGTACTATACTAAAAATAATCGCAGGCCAAGAAAGTATAGATTCCGGTTCCCTTTCAATAAGAAATAATATAAGTATAGGTTATTTAAGTCAAATACCTGAAGAAAAAGATATAATAGTAAAAGACTATATAAATAGTGCCTTCAAAGAAATAATAGAACTAAAAGAAAAACTAGAAAGATATGAAGATAAACTTTTAACTGAAGATTATAAAGTAATAACAAAGTATATGAATCTGCAAGAGAAGTTTATCTCGCTAGGAGGATATGAATACGAAACAAAGATACAAAAAATACTACCAGTATTTAATATAACTGAAGAAATATTAAATAGAAATTTCAATACCTTATCTGGAGGAGAAAAAACCATCATATCTCTAATAAGATTATTATTACAAGAACCAGATGTCTTATTATTAGATGAACCCACTAACCATTTAGATATAAATAAAATGATTTGGTTAGAAAAAACATTAAAGAACTATAAAGGTACAATAATACTAGTATCACATGACCGCTATTTCATGGATAATGTCATAAACAAAGTATATTTATTAACCAAAAGAGGAATAGAAGTATATCATGGTAATTATAGTTACTATATTAAAGAAAGTGAAAATAGACTATTACTAGAATTAAAAAACTATAAAGACCAACAAAAACAAATAACCGCTATGAAAAATAGTATCAAAAGATTAAAAGAATATGGTAGGCTTTGTGGACCAAGTGGTGGAGAAATATTTTTTAGAAGAGCTGCCAATATCGAAAAAAGATTAGAAAAACTAGAAAAGTTAGATAAACCAGAAGACAAGAAAAAACTAAATATAACTTTTGATATGGATAGTAGATCAGGAAAGGATGTCCTAACAATAAATAATCTATATTTATCTTACGGTCCTAAAGAAATATTTAATAACCTTAACTTAAGTATTAAATATCAAGATAGACTATGTCTAGTCGGAGATAATGGTGTCGGTAAATCAACTCTAATCAAAGAAATATTAAAAGGAAATAATAGTATAAAACTAGGAAGTAATATCAAGATAGGTTATATTCCTCAAGAGATCGAGTTTGAAGATATTAATTTATCAGTACTAGAAGAAGCCAGAAAATATTTCATTGGACCAGAACAATATTTAAGAAGTGCTTTATTTAAATATCTCTTTGTAGGAGAAAACATTCATAAAAAAATAAAATACTTATCCGGAGGAGAAAAAGTAAGATTAAAAATATTCTGTCTAATTCAAGATTCATATAACTTCTTAATTCTAGATGAACCCACTAATCACATTGATATTGATACAAGAGAAATGCTTGAAGAGTCACTAAAGGAGTTTACTGGTACTATATTATTTGTATCTCATGATAGATATTTCATAAATAAAATAGCTACTAGTATAATTGAAATAAAAAATAAGAACATAACTAGATATATTGGTAATTATGATGATTATCGTGAGAAAATAAACAAAATATGATATAATTAATTAGGAGGAAATATGAATAACATACCAAAATTAAAATTTAAATATTTAACTCTTGAAGAAACATCTGACATACTATCATGGACACTTAAAGATACAGCTAATGTATTACCATTAAAAGAAGGAACATTATTCCTATATCCAGAATTAAAAAGACTTACCAAAGAAGATAATATCAAAGACATAATTCAAGATAGATATAATAACTTTATAAAAGAAAATAATAACTTGAGAGAAGAATATACCACTATCTGGAATGAATATAATGATAAATATATGTTAGAAATAAGTAATTACCTTAATATAAAGTGGCCAAAAGAATATAAAGAAATATCAGTAGGAATAGGACTAATACCAGTATGTCCTAGGTATATTAAAGAAAAAGCCTTTGATATTCATAAGAAAAATAAAGAAGATTTAATAGATACCTGTATGCATGAATTATGTCATTTCCTTTTCTTTGAAAAATGTAAAGAAATATATCCAAATTGGAAGTATGAAGATTTTGATAGCCCAAGTTTGTTATGGTACTTAAGTGAAATAATTATAGACCCAATACTAAATAGCGACGGCATACAAAAAATATATAAACATAAGTTTAAATGCTATGATATCTTTTATAATATAGAAATAGATAATATAAATTTATTAGACAAAATAACAAGTATATATAAAAATAATAGTATAGAGACCGCTATTAAAGAAAGTTATAAATATTTAAAAAAACATGAAGAAGAATTCATAAGAAAATGTAATAATAAATAACTTATCCACAGGAACTGTTGACATATAAAAGTGTTAACTTTTTTCTTTTTACAAATATATTGTCAAATTAACTAAAATATTGTACAATATTGTCAGATTTTGAGGAGGTATATCATGAAAATAGAAAATATAAAATCACCAGAAGATATACTAGAATACATGAAAGAAAATATAAAATACGGCTGGCTAGATATAAATAATGAAGAACATATTGGAAATATGAAAAACTTTCGAAGATTATATAGAACAATGACCATTGAAGAAACAATATCTCATGGAATTGGAACGTGTATTGAACAGGTAAATCTAATGAGTATGTTATTAAATAAATTAAATATACCAAATAAAATGTTCTGTACTAGAATATATGAAGGAGATAACTTTAATGACTTAGAGGCTGAAGAACATATGCACTGTTTTGTATTATATTACCTAAATAATAAAGTATATCAAATAGAACATCCTAGTTGGATGAGAATAGGAATATATGAGTTTGCTAGTGAAGAAGCCGCTATTAAAGAAATAAATGACTATTATATAGAAATGGCTGAAGGCATGCCAAGACCATTAGCAGAGTACTATGAAGTAACACCAAATATATCATTTAAAGAATTTAATAACTATATCAATAGTTTAGATGAAAAAATAATAAGTAGTAGGAGTAAATAATGGAATTAAACATTGACTACGTATCTGATTTACACTTAACTCACTATATAAGTAAAAATGAAAGCATAACCAAAATAGATAAATTAGTCCAAGATAAAATAAGTATGCAAGTAAAAGGAGATATCCTTGTAGTAGCGGGAGATATCGATGAAGATATAAATAGAGTGAGTGAACTATTATATTCATGTTCAAAATACTATAAAAAAGTAATATTTGTCCTAGGTAATCATGAATACTATATACCAGTAATAAAATATATCTATACTGATCCTATTGCTAAAGAATATAACTATAATAGTATGAATAAAGTATATAGATTAAATGAAATATTTAAAGATAATAAAGATATAATCATACTAGATAAAACAAATAATACTAAAGGAATATATACCTATAATACCTTCTTATTAGCGGGAGATACCCTTTGGTATAAACCAGTAACATTAGTAGATAAACTATATAACTATCCTATGCAGAATGATTCAAGATTTATCTTATCAGAATTATCTAAGAAAGATAAAATACAAAAACTACATAACGATAGCATATCTTGGTATAATAACTTACCAAATAATATAGATTTAATAATAACTCATGTACCACCATTTAGAAATAAAAATAATAGTAGGGGTAATAACTCTTGCTACTATACAGAAGTTAAAGAATATAAATCACCAGTATGGATATATGGTCATGATCATAAAGAAGAAGATATAATAATAAATAATACAAGATTAGTATCTAATCCATGGGGTTATGATACTAAAGAATTCAAAGTAAAAACATTAACATTAACTAAATAATAAACTAAGATATCAAGTCTTAGTTTTAATATGCCTATATATTATTTCTATTATGTCCACTATAAGCCTTACTATGTAAGTCTTATTAGTGTTTAATTAAGCTAAGTAAACTCATCTTAATTAAAAGTATCCAAGATACCTATTATATATAAGCAGTAGATATATACTAATATTATTATAGTATAAAGAAGTAATTATATAAATAAGAGTAGAAAAATAATCGTATAGTCATATATAACAAAAAACTATGATATAATAATTTCAGGTGGTGAGATTATGTGTTTAATATGGAACTTAATAAAAGCATTTACTGATACTCAAGATGATAATAAAAAAGATAATAATGATTTAGAAGATTGGCAAAAAGAATTAGTAAAAGAAAAGAAGTATGATTCATTTAATTTTGAAGAAGAAGAAATAGAAGATGATGACTATTATTCAGAAGATGATGATGAATAAGAAATTTGTCAAAATATATTGAATAAATAAAAATAATTTGATATACTTAATTTAGTTAAAGAAAGACGCTAGTACAGGTCTATTTAATAGATTTTTTGTGCTGGTGTTTTTTTCGTGTTAGGGTGATATAGAATGAAGAAAAAAATAATAGTAATTTTAGTGTGCATTATACTATTGATGCCATTAAAGGTTAATGCAACGAGAGGTTGTTGTTCTCATCATGGTGGTGTTAGCGGTTGCAGTAGTTCTGGAAGGTTGGTTTGCAATGATGGTACTTTAAGTCCTAGTTGTACATGTACACCAACGATAACTTATACTTATGGGTGCACAGACAAAAATGCAAGTAATTATAATTCTAGTGCTAATAGAGATGATGGAAGTTGTATCTATTATACATATGGATGTACAGATGAAACAGCAAAGAACTATAATTCATCAGCAAATAAAGATGATGGAACCTGTGAATATTATGTACTAGGATGTAAAAATCCATCAGCAGACAACTATGATCCAAAGGCAGAGATTGACGATGGAAGTTGCATAATATCCACTAGTAAAAATATTGAAGATAATGATAGTGAAGATGAAAAGGATAATAATAGTTTAATAAACACAATCTTAGGTATAGGGGTAATATCAGGAGGAGTATACTTATATAAACGAAAACATAAATAAAATTTTAAATATATTAAAAAAATAAAACATTAGAAGCAGAAGAATAAAGAAAATATACTTCTCACCATAATACTCATATAGATTTCTTAATATATAATAAAATAAGTAAAATACCATTATTAGTGATAGAAGTAGATGGATATAAATATCATAAAAAAGATAATAAACAAAAAGAAAGAGATATATTAAAGAATAATATTCTATCTAAATATAATATACCATTAATAAGATTAACTACTAATGGTAGTAGAGAAGAAAGTATTATAAGAAGTAAATTAGATGAGATAGTTAATAATAAATAATTATATATATTTTATTATGTTCACTATAAGCCTTACTGTGTAAGTCTTATTAGTGTTGTTATTAGACTAAGGTCTAATAACAATATGCCTATTGCATCTATTATATATAAGCAATAGATATATACTAATATTATTTTAGTGTAGAGAAATTTGTCTAGTTGTTATTTAAACAGTAGTAGAAAAATAATTATATAGTCGTATATAATAAAAAAATATGGTATACTTAAATTAGTTAAAGAAAGACGATAGTACAAGTCAATTTAATAGATTTTTTTGTAAAAGGAGGATTAAATTTATGAGTGATACTATAATAGCATCAATTATATCAGGAATCGTAAGTCTTGTTGTTGGCTTCTTTTCTGGATATAAGTATTGTTTTAAAACGAAAATTGTAAATAATCAGTCACAAAAAGCCTTAGATAATGCAACACAAATTCAAGTAGGTGGAATAAATGAAAAAAAATAATAGTAACCAAAAAGCTGGGAATAATGCGAAACAGTTTCAAATAACAACACTTAATGTTGGCGTTACGCAAGAGGAAGTTAGAAACATAATAAAAAGTGAAAACGAATTAATGCTAGTTAAGTCCAAAATAATTGCTTCAGAAATTGCACAAAAGAGACTGGATGATTATGCTGAAGTATTGATTCCAAAACTTGTCAAATCTGAGTTACTATCAGCATTTAATGATCCTGAAATACAAGTTTTATTTAAAAAAACAGAATATACGGCGATATGTACTGAAAGAAAAACGGATTACGAAATGCTATCTGAATTATTAATACATAAAATTAATAAAAAAGCTGATTATTTAGTATCAGCAGCTATAGAAAAAGCTATATCCGAAGTTAATAATATATCAGTGGAGGCGTTAATGGTTTTAACATTAATATTCTCAATTATTACATATGTACCAACATCAGGAAAAATTAGGGATGGGTTAAAAGCTTTGGATGATTTGTACAGTCATTTATTAGAATATTTTGATCTTCCAACTACAAATAACTGGAAAGAAAATCTTGAAATTGTTAATGCCATAAAAACATTTGATTTTGGAAGTAGTAAAACATTAGAAGACATTTTTTTTGAAAGTTTTAAAGGATACTCTACAATGGGGCTAAAATTAGGTAGTGAACAGTATGATGAGGTAATAAAAAGAATGCTGTCAGTTGGTTTACCGCGAAACATTTTAATTAAGAATGAAATGGATGAAGATTATGTAAGAATTGGTGTATTAAACAAAAGTAATATTGATAATTTATCATTAAAAACAACAACTAATGGAAATTGTTGCATTGAGCCACTAACAAAGGAACAAAAAAGTGTGTTAATAGAAATATATGATAGTTATGAGCCACAAAATGATAATACAAAAGAAAAGTTTATTAATATATTAAATGAATTTAATAATATTAAAAAAGTAATGGAATGGTGGGATAAAAACATTGTTAATTATTCACTAGAATTGACAGCAATTGGAAAAGTTTTAGCATGTACTAATGCTGTGAGAATAGATAGTTCTTTACCAAATACTATAAATAAAAAAGTTTAAGTTTATACATTACTAATATAAAACTATTGTTATATATTAAATAATAAAGACTTAACAATACTAGATAACATATTAGATAAAAATATAATAAAACTAGTGGTTATAGATGAGGATAATAATAAAATATATATAAAATAGAAGTTAATGAAATGTCAAAGATAGAATCAGCAATTACAAATTTTATTACTTATACAATAGTAGTTATAATACTACTTTCATCTATAATTATAATAGTATATATTAAAAAGCAGAAAAAAGATAAATAAAATATAATTATATTCATTATTTACAATATAAAAAAGAAAAATACAAATTTAAAGAGCGTATAAATAGTTTGATAAAAAGTAATTATAAAAACACAAAAAATCACAATATCAATTAGTTATTTTTCTGAGAAATGTAGACATACATAAAAATAGCGGTGTTTTAAATTGAGAATAAAACTTATTTGCATTTTAAAATTTAATAATATAAAAAATATATAAATAATTAAAAGATTCAGGAGGTATAGAATGAAAAATAATAAAACATTAGACTTTTTACAAAAAAATTATGGTTGGATTGTTGCATTGATAACTGGTGTAAGTATAATAATAACTTTCGTATTAAAATTCATAAAATATATTTACTCTACTTTCTACTTTTATTATTATGGAATTTCATATGAACTATTCAATAGCGAGGAATTAAATATTTTATACAATTTTGGATTCTCTATTATAATAATATTATGTTTTTGCTCATTAATTTATTGCTATATTCAACTTTTTAACTCAAAAAGGTTAGAATTAAAAACAAAAGTACTTAACACATTTTTAATTATAATTTCAAATTTGATTATGGTTTACTCTATTAATATTGAATATTCAATATGGAATATTATAATAAATACTGGGTTACTCATTGCAACAGAAATAATAATGATATTTGTTTTCTTTAAGAAATCAAAAAAAGAAGAAACAGAAAAACTAGAAACAAAAAGTATATTGAATTCACTAAAAATACTACCATTTTATTTAATTTTTGTAGTATTTGTTATTTTATTTGAATATGGCCTATGGATAAAAATGAATAAAACATATAGAATAGTAGATAATGATAAAGTTATTGTTTATACCACTGAAAATTATTATTTGACATTAAATTGTGAAATAGAAAATAATGTTCTAATTATCTACCAAGGTAGTCAAACAAAAATTGATAACAAGGATATAGAAAGTAAATTGATAAAATTTAAAGACATAAAAATAACAACTGACTGAAATAGTTAACATTAATTGTCAACCACATCACAAATAAATATAAACTAATGACTTTATATTAAATTATTGATATAATTAGAGTGAGGTGGTTACCATTAAAACATTATTATATATATTATTTTTTCCTCTTATACTTGTTTGGTATATCCTTAAAATAGGGGCTATCATGTTTTATTATATTTTTATTTTGATGATTGATATGACTAAACTGGTTTGTAATTTAATAATTTGGTTATTTCAAACAATATATAATATTTTTAGTAAAAACAAAGTATAAATTTCTAATTATCTTTTTATATTTTCTTAAATGCTCGTAAAGCCTTATTCTATGTGCTTTCGAGTATTTTTACTGTAGGAAGATACTTCACGTTTCTTTGCATATTTCCTCATGTCTTAGCTGTCAGAAGTGGTAAATAAGTAGTAAATTCATTTGTACTACTAAGCAACAAGACGCTCCTGTTGCTTCTCTTTATTCAAGCGTTTCATTTCTGCCATTGCAGAATCGAATGTTGCATGTGCGTAATAGTTCAGCGTCATGGCTATATTAGCATGTCCCATAATGTACTGTAATGCCTTTGGATTCATTCCTGAATTTGCATAGTTGGTACAGAATGTATGTCGCAAACTATGTGGAGTGATGTGTGGCAATTTATCCTCGTTATACTTATTGTATTTCTTAACAAGACCTTTCATCATGCCGTTGTAATCACTTGCCACTTTTGGATAGTTCTTTCTATTAAGAAAGAGAAAATCACTATATCCATCAATCTCAACACGCTTATCATTCTTTCGATTCGCTAACACTCGCTTAAATGCTTGATAGGCTTCTTCAACCATAGGAACTTGACGTTCGCCACTTTTGGTCTTTGGTGTTTCAATGTAGTACCCAATTTCAGTATCTCTCAATAGCTGATGGTCTATATTGACAAGACGATTCTCAAAATCTAAATCTGGAAGTGTCAAACCACCAAACTCTGAAATACGAAGACCTGTTTTTAAGAGTATCAGAATTTCATCATAATTTTTGCTGTAGGTTTTATCAGCTTTTGCAAAGGCTAACAGTTTTTCTTCCTGTTCTTCTGTTAGTACGGTCTTAGGGACAGTATCATCATCAAGAACTGCTTTCAGTTGAAAGTCAAATGGATTCTTCCGAACACAATCATCTTGTATAGCAATATAGAATGAAGCCTTTAAAGAACGTTTGTAGTTATTGATGGTTTGATAAGCATAACCATTTTCACTCATTCTAATAGCCCATTCTTTAGCGTCTGATGGCTTAATACTGTCAATACTTCTTACACCTAACTTGTCTTTCTTCAAAATATCCATAAGATATTTGCGTCCAGTTTCAGTGTTTTTTCTAACCTTTGGTCTTTGAGCGTTCTGTTTTGCGTAAAGCTGGCAGAGTGTCATTTTCTTTCCTACAACATCAATACCATCATGAATGTCTTTCTGTAACTCTGCGATTTTCTCTCTAAGTGAGATACAATCACGCTTTCCTGCTGGTACTCGGTCTGTAGCCACAAGTTTCCACGAGTAAACAAATTGCGGTTCTCCAAATGAATCTATATATTTGTATAAGTATCTTCCGTCTTTTCGTTGGCTCTCTCCAGTCTTTAAGATTCGACCTTTATTGTCACGTCTTTTTTCTGACATGGCATTTGCTCCTTTCCTTTATGGAAAGAGCCTTGATACGACTTAATACTATTTTATCATATACAAGACCCTTTGGCGACGCTAGATTGCGTCCAATGTATCTATAATTTTTTCAAATTGTTTTCGTTTAATCTGAATACGATTGCCATTCATAATCAGCCAATTTGCATTTTTATTTTCCTCTGCCAAGCGTCGTAGCTTGTTTTCGCCAATACGAAAATATTTTGACGCTTCTTCAATGGTTAGGGTATAACGTTCCCAAATAGGAATGTCAGTCTGCTTCATAAAATCCTCCTTTCCAAATCACTTATTTGGATTTCATAAAAGTTGTTTTACCAGCAATCGAACAGCTTTAGCAAAGCTCACGGGAGTTCCACCCCTGCATGGTTCTCATGTAGCCATACTCATTGCCTGCGACGGTTTTATCACGCTCGGACTATTGACTGTATGGGAGTATCATTATCACGATAAGAATGTCGTTGCAGGCAATCCTGCTAAAGATTGCTTCTCGGATCACTAACATGAATCGCTCGCTATCTTTATAAGATAGGTCATGGCGGTTAGTTCCGTTGGCTCTTTTCTTATCGAAACGTATTCGATTACTTTTATTCAGTTTTCAAAGAACAATGGCTCGTTAGCCTATCAAAACACATTGAAAGCTCAATATGCTTTGGTGGAATAACAAACCTCCCTGTTCGGGAAGCGTGGAATGGTTTAGCACGCTTCCACGAAAGGAGAGAGGATATTACTTAATTTCAAATGACAAAATCTTTGTAATCAGTCTGGTTTCCATTCTTCCACGTAAGACTTCATCAACGACCATACTTTGATTGCCATATTCATCTTTCATAAGTCGTAGGGAACGCTTCGTTATGTACCCTCTGTAATGATGTAGAATCTGGTTAATCGCTTCGGTATCGCCATCTGTTGCCTTTACAATGAGAGGAAAGGGAATCATAGGATATTGTGTTTTCATTCTTCAAATTCCTCCATAAACTTTTTAATTAAGGCTAGTCCACTGGTTCTATGCCGATAGACAGTAGAACGGTTCAATTTCAACAGGTCTGCAATTTCTGAATCGCTCATGTCCATAAAGTAAAACAGCAGTAGAATTTCACGTTTCTTGTCTGGCAACTCACGTAATGCTTCACTCAACAAATCATTTTCAACGCCTACTGATAACCCATTGAGTGTAAAAATCTGAAAGTCAGTTGAATAGTTATCTGTTGTCGCAAACTGGCTAACAAGATAATCGCCAACATCCGAAAAGGACACCTCACGCTTTGCAATCCTTGAAAGATAAAGCATATAATTCTTTCGCTCGTCTTCCATAGCACGTTTACAGATATAGTCAAACTGATTTTCTATTGTGGTCTGAAAAGAAGATGGTTTCATGTTTCTCACCCCCTTTCTGTCTAGGAAAGGAAGTGAGCCTTGCTCGTTTATCTCCTTTCACTCTTAGTCCCAATGTGAAAGGGGGATTTGTTGCATTACTGATAAATAAACTTTGTAAAAAAGTTCTGAATAGCCAAAAAAGCATATAAACAGATTTATTTCTCTGTTTACATGCTTCTGTTATTCTATCTATATGATTTATAAAACCACATTGGTGGACGTACTTATCTATTGCAGATAGACGACTTTTTTTGACAAGAACCCAATGTAAGGAAATTTATTGTATATGATGTACTTCATGGCGACGTTGACCTCCAACAAACCGCCATTTGGAAGTAATATACAATATTTTAACAGCGTAAATAGCACTACCATATAACGGTTTTTTTTATTGGCGTTTAGTAGTGCTTTTTATTAAATATAAACCTATAAACCATATAACACGTTTTTCTATACCTGTTTTTAATTCAGTAGGAACAATAAAATGTATAGAGGTGGTCTACTATGCGTAAAAAAGAAGATAAATATGATTTTAGAGCCTTTGGTTTAGCCATTAAAGAAGCTCGATTGAAACGAGGTTTAACTCGTGAACAAGTGGGAGCATTGATTGAAATTGACCCACGGTACTTAACTAATATTGAAAATAAAGGGCAACACCCCAGCATACAAGTTCTTTATGACCTTGTATCGTTACTTCATGTTTCCGTTGATGAATTTTTCTTACCTGCTAATAACTTGGTAAAAAGCACCCGACGATTACAGATAGAGAAATACATGGATAGCTTTACAGACAAAGAACTATCCTTAATGGAATCTTTAGCCAGCGGTATCAACGAAGCAAGAAACATCGAAGACTAATTAAAAGAATCCATACATAACGGAAAGAGCCGATAAAATGAGATTGTATTAATCTCATTTTATCGGCTCTGCGTCTTTGCGTCTGGCTCTGTAATCACAGTTACTTTGAACTGCTTTATTTCAATTAAATTTTCTTGTCTGCATTTCGGACAATAGAGGGGGAATTTTTTTAATTCAGTATCTTCCCTTATCTTTAATCGTGTTTTATTTCCACATACAGGACACAATATCCACTTGTAGTTTATAATAACTATCTCCTCCTTTACACTTTAATTCAAATCTTTATTAAAAAATATTTCATCTTATTTAA
>ERZ791794.1169-NODE-1169-length-13996-cov-5.440786_pt1 | contig 13996 bp, 10 predicted proteins | sample MGYA00510312_ERZ791794 | MGnify/ENA primary metagenome ERZ791794 (study PRJEB30046, sample SAMN00791977) | human gut metagenome | study: EMG produced TPA metagenomics assembly of the A metagenome-wide association study of gut microbiota in type 2... | reverse complement strand
GGTTCTTAGGGGGGAAGAGGGCAGCAATGCCCTTGACCTACCCGATCGACCGTCCGACCTGCAACAGCGTGACGGACGGGGAGTTAGAGCCGGGAATGAGATTGCCAAGCATTTTGCCAGGAACAACGTGAATGTCATAATCTACGCCGTGGAAAAGTCACTGGACAGTTACAAGTTCAACCTCTTGCACTGCAAACAGACGTTCATATCGCAGCTCAAGAGCGGGGCTATGGGTGCACGTACCATTGACGAGGGGGCTATGGACGAGAAATCGGGCATGAACTTCTCGGAGTATATGGCGTTGTTGTCCGGCAACACCGACCTTTTAGACAAGGCAAAATTAGAGAAGCGTATCGCCTCGCTCGAAGGGGAACGCAAGTCGTTCAACAAGGGCAAGCGCGATTCGGAGTTCAAGCTGGAATCCAAGACGGGAGAACTGCGTAACAACACGGCTTTTATTGATGCCATGACGGAAGACTGGAACCGGTTCCTTTCCGTTGTGCAGACTGATAAAGAAGGCAGCCGCCTTAATCCTGTCAAGGTGGACGGCGTGGATTCAACGGATGAAAAGGTCATCGGTAAACGTTTGCAGGAAATCGCCAAGAACGCCACGACGGGCGGACTGTACAAGGCTGTCGGGGAACTTTATGGTTTCTCGATAAAGGTGGACAGTGAGAGGATGCTCAAAGAAGGATTGGAGTTTACCGACAACCGCTTCGTGGTGGAGGGAAACTACAAGTACACCTACAACAACGGACATCTGGCGATGGCTGACCCGTTAGCCGCCGCACGTAACTTCCTGAACGCATTGGAGAGGATTTCGTCCATCATCGACCAGTACAACCCTAAGAACGAGATGCTGGAAAAGAAGATTCCGCAGTTGCAGGAGATAGCGGGCAAGATGTGGAAGAAAGAGAACGAACTGAAGCAGTTGAAGTCCGAGCTTGCCGCACTTGACCGAAAGATACAGTTGGAGCTTGCACCGCCTACGCCGGAAGTCGCCGAGCAAGGCGAGACTCTAGAATCCGTAATGTCACATATAAATAAAGAAATCAAAAAGTGTAGGACTTCCTTATAGTCGCAGCATAAGTAAAAAGTTTGGAGGTTTTAAATTTTATATAAAGACCTCCAAACATCATATTTACAGTTGCAAGTTTTCCTTTCCCATGTTTATTTTGCTAAAAAGAAGTTCGGAAAGGAACTTAATGGCTTGATTGACTCTGCTTCTGCCTTCTTCCGTATTCATGTCGATATTGCAGAATGTAGAACGATCTTTATGCAGATAAAGGTAATATAATCCGCTGACGATAATTGTTGCGATAGCGACAAAATCTATCCCGGAATTTTTGAATAAGTCATCGTATTTCTCAGCCAGTGGCAAAGTGAACATTTCACGTATTGAAGCAGTCCTTTTGGTAATGTCGTTATCTACGGCAATTTCCCATCTGATCAATTCCTGCATAACCGACTTTTCTATCATACATTCTTGTAGTCCCTCTATCAATGCGATAAATTGATCGTGTGGCGTTTCTAGTTTGTTCGCTTCTTTTGCCACATCAGAGAACCAATAATCATATCCTTTGACAAATTCGCTGAAGAACTCCTCAAGATTTTGGTATCGGTTATAAAAAACAACAGGTTCAATTTTGGCTTTCTTTATAATTTCAGATACCAGTGAACCGGAGAACCCGCGTTTAAGTACACTTTCCACAGCTGCTTTTCTTATATTTTCAGTTATTGTGGCTTTTGTGCGCCTTATACGCACTCGTTTACCGTCGTTGGTCATTTCTTCGTGTAATTAAAAAGGTATTTCGTTTCTTATCTCCTTAAGACTGCGAATGAGATGTTTTAATTGAGCTATTTCGTGGGAAGCCAAAATGCTGATTCTTATTCTAGCCTCCTTGGTACGAACCGCTGGATAAACTATACCACTTGCAAATATACGCTTTTTTTGTAACATGTCAGCGATGCGATACACTTTTTCGTTATCCCGAACCATTAACGGGAAAATAGGAGAAACTGATGTTCCTATGTCAAATTTGGAGTCAAGCAATCCATTACGTAGAAAATTTACATTGTTCCATAATTTTTCGCGAATACTTGGTTGGTTTTTTATTAACTCCAATGCCTTAAGGACAGAACAGGTTACTTGGGGTGTTATTGCAGCAGAGAATACATTGCTGTCGGCATAATATCTTAAATACTGAATAAGTTTGGAAGAAGCGGCAACAAAACCTCCAACACAACCAAATGATTTACTGAATGTGCCCGTAATAATATCCACTTGCCCCATACAATTATAGTGTTCTGCTGTTCCACGTCCATTATTTCCCATAACACCAATACCATGGGCATCATCTACCATAAGTAGGCAGTTGTGCTTCTTGCAGACTGAAATGTATTCCGGAAGTTTGGACAAATCACCATTTTGAGAGTAAACTCCGTCAACAATGACAAGACGAGTCTGATATTTATCTTTTTCTTTATCAAGAATCATATCCAAATACTCAATATCATTGTGCCCTATGTGCTTAGTGTTTGTTCCAATCAATCCACTCATCGCGCTAGTATGAATATAAGAATCAATATAGGCAATATCATTCTTGCCAAGTATCGCACGAAGTAAGCCGGCATTTGCTCCAAATCCAGAAGAGAAAAGAATTGCATCTTCTTGACCGACAAAGTCAGCAATTTCTTTTTCCAACTGTCGATGGATATCCAAATATCCTCCAATTGGTTGGGCAGCACAAGCCCCTGTTCCATATTTCATAAGCGCATTTATGCCGGCTTCAATAGTTTCTTTACACTGTGACATTCCAAGGTAGTCATTTGAAATATAGGAATCAAATAAAGTATTTGTTTCCGTCAAAGACATCTTGGCTCCAACACATCCATGTGACATAACCCAGTAGCTTTTAGAGTCAAACTGCTCCATTTGATGGATGTAGTTTTGGAATAGTTCTGCCCTAGTAAGGGCATCTTCACGCATGGAAAGTTCAAAGTCTTTTAGAGATAGAAAATTTTTATCCATAATCATATTGTATATAGAATTGTTATAAAGTTCTGCAAAAATAGCGAAATATCATAGAATAACAAATAGTTTATAAAAAATCTGGTTTTTGCTATATAAAAATAGTTTGTATATTTGTGCCGAAAATTAAAGAAAACACGTGCGACAACAAAAAAGAACATCATGCATACTCAAAACATCTTTGTTTCTATTTTACGCGAATTAAAAGTTCCATTTACCAACTCGTTTGCTTTATTAGCGTACGAGGAACATCCATATAAATATACTTTCTATGGCTTAAAGTCGCTATGCGAAAAATTTGGCATAGAAACGGAAGGTCTGCTTGTTTACAATAAAGAAGAAATTCAAAAACTACCAGTACCGTTCGTTGCTGAATACAATAACGACTATGTGTTGGTTAAAAATGTGGCTAAACATAGAGTTGTATTTGAAATTTATGGGGTGGATAATAGCATGTCCATAGAACAGTTTCAAGATAATTGGTCCGGTCACATATTATTATTTTCCCCGAATGAGAATAGCATTGAACCTGATTATAGGAAACACGTTGCACAAAATAGAATCAATTTCATTGAGCAATGTGTTTTGAGTGCTTGTGTACTTATATTATCGGGAGGTCTTCTTATCCGGCGAACAACGCCAGATGTTTTAGAAATAGTATTATTACTATTATACATGTGTGGTTGTATATTGTCCGGAATGCTAATTTTACAACAACTGAAGAAAAATACTCCATTTCTAGATAGTGTGTGCCATTCATTTAAAAATAGTAGCTGTAATAATGTGTTAGAGAGTAATGCAGCAAAATTTTTAAAGAGGTACTCATGGGCTGAGATTGGTTTTGGCTATTTTTCGGTCAGCCTCATAGCATTGGTCGTATCCAGTCAAACTCTAAATGCATTGGCGCAGATTGCTGTAATGGCCGTACCATATAGTATATGGAGCATCTGGTATCAGCATCGCATATCCCAATGGTGTCCGCTTTGTTTAATGGTACAGGTTGTTGTAATACTCCAATTTATATGCTGTTTTGGGGGAGGCTGCTACTCTCTGCCAATAAAATTGGATACCCAAATAATAATGCTTCTCTGTGTTGCTTATATTGCGACTATTTTGACTCTGAATAAAGTACTGCCGATGTTTTCATTTGCTTCCGAATTGCAAAAGGTGCGTTGGCAATATAGCCATATGAAAATGAGCAAAAAGGTATTTGATTCACTCCAACAAGGTGAAGTTAAATATGAAGTTGATGATTCGTCTATTAGATTTGGAAATCCAAAGTCAAATATGATAATAACAGTGTTCAGTAATCCCTATTGTAATCCTTGTGCAGCAATGCACAAACGATTGCAGGCATTATATACTTCAAACTCTTGTTTGATACAATACATCTTTACCTCCTTTAAACCAGAATGGAACAAGATAAATAAATACCTGATTGCTGTTTATCAGCAATATGGCGCAGAGAAAGCTTGGGAAGTATACACGGAATGGTACGACAATGGCAAGTATTCTCAAGAATCTTTCTTTGATAAATTTCATCTTGATATGAATTCTGATGATATAGAACGTGAGTTCCAGCGGCATGAGCAATGGAAAAGATCTACGAAGTTTAATGCAACTCCAACCATTCTGGTGAATGGAGGTAAATTACCTTATGGATACAACATTGAGGATGTGCAATACCTCTCATAAAATATTGACATTAATGAAAAAGATTAAATTTACGCAAGAGCAAAAAATGCTCCATCATCTCATTCTTCATTCTCACGATGTGCCGACAGCGTTGGGACTTTTAGATGGGATGACGGGCATAATGTTGGTACTTGCTCATTATGCCAAAGTACGTAGAATGCCAGTTGTTGAGTACGTTTCAGACTACCTTATGGAACAAATAACAAAAAATATAACAAAAACGAGTTCCATTTCATTTGGGAATGGCATGGCAGGTATTGGCTGGAGCATAGAATTTCTTATCCAGAACGGATACATGAAAGGTTGTGGTGTGGAACTTACTCGTGAAATAGATGAACGCATTATGGAGGTAGATATACGCCGTATGACAGATGATACAATGGAAAATGGCACCATCGGTTTGCTCCATTATGTAATAGCGCATATACAGGGCGCAATTTTGCAAGGACAGAAGGCTTTCGATAGTCAATATATTGATGATTGGCGGCATGTGTTGCATTGTCGGTGTGAATGTTATCCACAGGATAAACAATGGGAAGAAATGGGCGAGACGCTAACTAAAGCCATAGAAGGGCAATGCATGTATTCACTTGAACTGTTACAATTTGTAAAACCGATGAAGTGTCCTCCATTTGATTTATTAGGTCTTCATAATGGACTAGCCGGTTATGTGGAACTACAACTTCATAACAACCAATGTATATGATAAAAAAAAGAGTATTCATCGTTGACGAACATATATCCTCAAAACAAAATGGAGTTGGAACTTATATGCAATGTCTGCTTGATTGTATGAGAAGTTTGGGTGTAGAGGTAAATTTACTTTCTTTCAATTCGGAAGAAAAGGATTTTTGTTTCTATAAACAAGATGGCTGTAACTATTACTGTTTTCCCATTTGTAATGGAGGACGAATGTTGGAAAGCGGAGGACTGTGCTGGCCTGTATTGAAGTTGTATGTGGCCGATAGTGAAGAGAATGTTTTTTTTGTAAATCATTCGCCATGTGTAGAATTTCTTAAGTCTCTCCGTGAACTTTATAAAAAGTCAAGGATTGTTTTTACTATTCATGATCAAGGGTGGACAGCTCCACTTATGGGAGATAAAGAACATTTGCGTGAAGTCATTGTTAAGAACTATCCGCGCAAGAAACGATATGAAACAGAATTGTTTTGCAAAAAGTATTTCAGGCAGGAGCGCCGGATGTACAAAATAGCCGATGATATAATATGCCTTTCTGAAAGTACAAAAGAATTACTCTGTGATACATATAAAATTCCAATGGATAAAATCCATCTCATTCCTAATGGGTATACTGAAATTCGCAACCAGCGTACTCTTACTATACGACAACAATTTCGCGAAGAGCTGGGGATTGAACAAAACGAACAGGTTCTTCTCTTTGTCGGTCGTACGGTGAAAGCCAAAGGTATTGATGATTTATTGATGGCGTTTGAAAATCTTTGGAAGCAAAATAACAGGTTGCATTTGGTGATAGCAGGTGAAGTGTTTAGATTAAATGACTTTACAAAACTAACACCATACAGTGCAACACATATTACTTATACAGGACTCATCTCACAAGAGCAACTGAAGAAATGGTATGTCGCGGCCGACATAGGCGTGTTGCCCTCTTATACCGAGCAATGTAGCTATACCGGAATGGAAATGATGGCAAACGATTTGTTGGTTGTAACAACCGATGGAAATGGCTTAACGGAAATGTTTCGTCATGAATACAATGCTTTGATTGCCCAAATCAAGCCAAACTTTTCAGAAAACCTTGAACAAACATTGTGGGTCGCTCTTAACCTTGATGAAGGTATGCGAGCATCCATTTGTCATAATGCTGGGAGAGTCTTACAAATGCGTTACTCCTTATCCTGCATGAGGGAGGGATATCGCAAACTTCTTAATAGAGGGTCGAATTTTCGACTATATAAATCACATTATTAACAATTTAATTCTTTTGCTTATGAAAAGTATTAAACCTATCGCCTTAAAAGAGGCGAAAATCCTTAGCAATGAGGAAATGAAACTCCTTTTTGGAGGTAGTGGTGGCGACAGCGGCTTGACCGCTAAATGTAATGAAAGTGCAGCCTGTACGGTTTCCTATGGAGGTGTTGGTTATTCTGGCACTTGCAAAGCTTTGGTTACCTCCACCAGTGTTTCGTGTTATTGCGAATTCGAAATTGGTGGATTGAAGGGCTCTGGATCTGACAGTGCTTGCTTAACTGTAACTCCGTAGTCTTAGTTGGGAATGTCTCAGTCGTAACCACAGGAAAACTTATAGGGAACCTCCGGGACATTCCCATTTCAAAAAACAAATTATGTATAAACAAATTATGTATAAACAAATTATGTATATACGTCAAGTCACATTTCTAATCATGCTTTGTTCTTCCGTCATGGCCTTTGCTCAAAAGGCTTATTTGTCTGTGACGGTAAATCCTATTGACGCAATTACGGAATCCACACTCACACAGGCCCGTGTGTCTCTCCTTTCTACAATCGACAGTACCGAAGTCGATACGTTTAGGCGTATCACGATTTTAGGCGATGTGATAAAACGATATACGTATGTTTACGACAATAGTCACGCAACATTGCCATTCAAGCGTATCGTTCGCGTAGAAAGTGAAGGATATGAAACATTATATTATGACCTGAACATACTCCCTTCGGAAGTGAAACACGGTGAAGTGGCTCACAATATTGGGGTTATACGATTACATAGAGAAAGGAGTCATAATTTAAATGAAGCGACTGTGACAGCCTCGCGAATCATGATGGTGATGAAAGGTGATACGCTCGTCTATGATGCCAATGCTTTCCAACTGGCAGAAGGCTCCATGCTTGACGAACTCATCAGACAACTTCCCGGTGTGCGCCTGGAATCGGGCGGGCGCATCACGGTAAACGGGCACTTCGTCAGCAGCCTGTTGGTTAATGGAAAGGACTTCTTCAACGGTGACCCCAAAGTAGCCCTGCAAAACCTTCCTGCCTATATGGTAAACAAGGTAAAGACTTATCAAAAAACGCCGGATGATGCTTATCTGACGCGCTCACCCGACGAAAAAGGACCGCACATGGATGACCCCTGGGTGCTGGATGTGGCCCTGAAACCACAGTATGCACAGAGCTATATTGCCAATGCCGAGTTGGCCCATTCGGTATATCAATCAAAGCCCATGTTGGCACGTCTGTTCGGGCTGCGCTTTTCCGACAAATCGCGGATAGCCCTCTATGCTACGGGGAATAATGTCAATATGAGCGGTAGCCCGCAGACTGATTCCGGCAACTGGGAAGAAAACATGAAGAAAGAAGGGATGACAAAAATGGCAGAGGCTGGCGCTTTTTACTTTGTGGAAAATCGTAACCGGAATATTCGTTATCATTCCACGATCAAGACGGGAATGGACGATGGGAATTTGGAGCGATTCACATCTGCAACATCGTTTCTTCCGGAAATAAATTCGTCTTACACTACTTCGTTTGAGAAACGGCGAAACAAGAACACCTATGTAAATTGGAGCAATGGTTTTACTTTTGCTCTGCCTAAAACATACATACGCTTTTCTCCGAGTTTTTCTTATTCTTACGACCGAAGGCATGGGTATTACCATTCTGCCGAAGGAAACAGGCTGTTGGGCCGTGAAGGGTTGGATTCAATTATCATTGCAAATGCCTGTGGCGAGGACTTTCTCAATCTGCTTTTCACTCAGGACATAGGACGAACACATAAATGGGGTACAAGCGGAAATGCTGATACAAGAATCAGTCTTAAAGCCTTGCACATGAATACGCTTGGCTTACAGGCGCACTACAAATACAGTCATGAGCGAGGCTATGATATGCAGCACTACAAGCTCCTTGCTGCCGGTGGAACCGCCGATATGCGCAATCGTTACGACAATCGACCGGGGAGTAGCTATATGTATAGAATCATAGCCGATTATCCAATCATAGATATATCAAGGATGCGTAAAAAGTATAAATTGTATTTTACTTATAGATACACGCAAGAATTCAGTTCTTCGGAGCGTATGCTTTACAGATTGGATAAATTGGGAGATGAATGGATGCCGGATGAAGCCGCCATCGGACTGCTTCCTTCTGCGGCTGATTTATATGCGCATTGTGTCGATTCGCTGAACAGTTACCACCGTACCCACTTTTATAGATGTAATTCAGCAGAATTAAGGTGGTATTACCGAACGGAAAATCTGCAAGTATCAACCCGTATTCCGCTCAACATCACCTACGAACGCCTGAACGAATGGCGTCCGAAAACAACGCAACCACATATTCGGAAAGAAATATATACATGGCCACGAATCACATTCGAGCTAAAGGGCGTGGAGTTAAACTTCAGTATGCAGCATAAGTCACCGTCACAAACATTAATGCTTGATGTATGCGATGACAGTAATCCTTTGTCTGTCTTCCTTGGTAACCCTTCTTTAAAGTCTTCCTACGAATACTATTGTTCGGTACAGTGGCGTGGATTTAAACAGAAAAAAATGCGTCAATGGAATTTGGGACTCTATCTGCACACTATTGATAATGCCATAGGCCAGTTGCGCCAATTTAATCCACAAAATGGTGGTTATATTTATATGCCTTGGAATATAGACGGAAACCGGGGATTGCGAGCTACGGGGATTATAAGCCAATCCGTTGATAAGGAAAAGCATTGGTTTCTTAATATAGGTACCAATGTCAGCCTGAACCGCAGTGTCGATTTCGCCAACACAAAGACAACCGCCGATTTTTACAAAAGCATCGTACACAATTTACACGTTTCCCCCAATGCCGGTATTGACTACCGTTATTCTAAGTGGCACGCTTCATTCAAGGCGTCAGCCGATTGGGAACGCCTCACTTCCGCACAAGAAGGATTTGAAACACTCAGTCAAGTGGACTTCCTGTATACTATTAGCCTCAATGCACCGCTACTGTTTAGCATTGACTTAAATACAGATATGAATCTGTTTATGCGCCGTGGTTATAGTAATCGGGCAATGAATACGGACGAATGGGTGTGGAATGTGAATTTGAGCCGTTGTATTGATAAGCGAAAGGCATGGCTGTTGAAACTATCCGCTCATGATTTGCTCGGCCAGCTCAGTGCAGTACGCAGAACGCTTAACGCACAAGGACGGGTGGAAACCGTAAACAATACGATTACGAGGAACATCATGCTCCATATCATATGGAAGTTTAACAAAAAAGCATCCAAGAAATGAAACATAAAAAAGATAAGAATCCTATAGTAAGCGTGCTTCTTTCAGTCTATAACGCCGGGAAGTATCTGCAAGAATCTGTAGAGAGTATTCTTAGACAGACCTACACCATGTTTGAGCTGCTTGTCCTTGATGATGGCTCAACTAACGGATGTGCCGATTTCTTAAATCATATTATAGACGAACGTGTGCACTTGATTAAGCGTAAGCATAATTATATTGCCACACTCAATTATGGTCTCTCCATTGCCCGTGGTCGGTATATAGCCCGGATGGATGCAGACGATAAAATGTTTCCGACTCGACTAGAAGAGCAAGTTGCTGTGCTTGAAGCTGATAAAAACATCATGATTTGCGCTTCATATATGCAACGGATGGGAGGAGGGGATGTGTACAATTCTGGTTTGAAAGGAAAAATCAAACCATTTGCCCATATCCTTTTGCTTGGTAACTTCATAGCACATCCTACCGTCATGCTCCGCACGGACTATCTCCGGGCGCATCAATTAAAATACCGCCCGAAGTATATTTACGCAGAGGACTATAAATTGTGGTCAGATATTGCTTGTCTTGATGGAGTGCTTTATATTATTCCAAAACCATTGCTTGAATATCGCATTTCAGAAGGTCAAGTGAGTAGAGTACATAATCAACAACAAATAGAAACGGCAGGACGAATCCGTAATGAACTTTTGAACTTTTTAATAAAGAAAAAGTCCCATTGCTATGTGGAACATCTGAAGAAATTATTCAAAGCATACGCTTTGCTCAATGAAAACAAACTCCTTGATGATGAGTATATTTTCTATGGCTATTATAAAATCTTTTCACGTATTTTCGCCGAAGATGAACATTAAGCATGTATTCCCATTTTACCCACAATTTGACATGATGGATTGTGGCCCCGCATGTTTGCGTATGATTGCAAAACATTATGGCAAGCATTATACATTGCAAACATTGCGTAAGAAATGCTTTATTACTCATGAAGGTGTTTCTATGCTGGGGATTAGTGAGGCTGCGGAAAGCATCGGATTCCGTTCCTTGGGCGTTCGCCTTGATACGGATAAATTGGCAGGAAATGCTTCACTTCCAAGTATTCTTCATTGGAATCAGAATCATTTTGTTGTCCTCTACAAGGTCAAGGAGAAACGGAACGGAAAACATATATTTTATATTGCTGACCCTGCATCCAAATGTGTGAGGTATAACCGCGAGGAGTTTGAAAAGTGCTGGTGCAGTTTGGCAAGTGAACGAGAGGGTACAGCACTATTACTTACGCCAGGGCCGGACTTTGACCAAATAGACGAAGAACTGGAAAATACAACAAAACGCGACCTAATCTTCTTCGCACGCTATCTGCTCCCATATAAGGGACAGTTCATGCAGCTTCTTCTTGGCATGGCATTGGGAAGTCTTTTACAGATGGCCTTCCCTTTTCTTACCCAAGCCATGGTGGATGTCGGCATCGGCGATCACAATCTTGGTTTTATTACGATTGTTCTCATCGCCCAACTTGCCTTATTTTTCTCGCAGCTAGCCATCGGGTTCTTACGGAGTTGGATAATGCTACATATCAACTCTCGTATAGACATTGCGCTTATTTCTGACTTTTTGATGAAACTCATGAAGTTGCCGCTCCACTATTTCGACACCAAGATGACGGGCGACATCATGCAGCGCATAGGTGATCATGCCCGTATTAAGTCTTTTTTGATGGGAAATACGGTGAACATTCTTTTTTCTGTTGTGAATTTCTTCATTTTCAGCGGCATCTTAGGTTACTATCATCCGCTAATTCTTGTTATTTTCCTTGTTGGTAATTCCCTTCATGTGGTTTGGATTCTGTCTTTTATGCGCTTCCGTCGCGAACTCGACATCAAGCGTTTCAATCAGTCTGCCGGAGAACAGAGCAAAATCATCCAACTTATTCAAGGCATGCAGGAAATAAAGCTCAATAACTGTGAGCGACAGAAACGCTGGGAGTGGGAGCACATTCAAGTCAAACTATTTAGGATTAACGTGCGTGGGCTTTCTTTGGGCCAAATCCAACAAGCTGGTTCTTCATTTTTTACGCAAACCACTGGCATTATTGTCAGTTTTATTGCCGCTAAGGCAGTAGTGGATGATCAGATGACTCTCGGTATGATGATGTCGCTCACCTATATCATCGGTCAAGTGGCAGCCCCCATAAGCGAATTTATAGGTTTTGCCCAGTCTTTCCAGGATGCGAAGATTAGCCTTGAACGACTAAATGAAATACATAATCAGGTTGATGAGGAGCAAAACATTGAAACCAAACTATCATGTCTGCCCGTCAATCGCGACATTTACCTCAAAGATGTTACTTTCAGTTATAGTGGTGCAGACCGTGATTATGCTCTTGATGGTGTGAGCCTAACCATACCAGCAAATAAGGTAACCGCTATTGTTGGTGCAAGTGGGAGTGGCAAAACTACCATTGTAAAACTTTTACAAGGATTTTATGAGCCTCTTCGTGGACAAATAAGCATTGGAAATACTCCGCTCTCACTTATCAACCCTCACCTTTGGCGCAGCAAAGCCGGCAGTGTAATGCAGGAAAGTTTTATATTTTCCGACACTATCGCCCGGAATATCGCCATCGCGACAGACGAAATAGACATTGACCGCCTACATCACGCCGTTGAAGTGGCTAATATTGGGGACTATATCAATTCTCTCCCATTAGGCTATAGTACAAAGATAGGTATGGAAGGCAATGGACTGAGTGCCGGACAGCGACAGCGTATTCTCATAGCCCGCGCTGTCTACAAAAACCCAGAATATATCTTTTTTGATGAAGCTACCAATTCGCTTGATGCCTACAATGAAAGCATAATAATGAATAATCTTCAAACCTTTTATAAAGGTAAAACTGTACTTGTCGTCGCTCATCGTCTAAGTACGGTTCGTCATGCAGATAAAATTATCGTGCTTGACCATGGTAAAGTAATCGAAGAAGGTACGCACGAAGAACTAACTGCTCGTCGTGGTGCTTATTACACTCTTGTTAAGAACCAGCTTGAACTCGGCCAATAATATAAGAAAATGGAAGAAGAAAAGAAGATTTTTATAGACAAAGGACTTTCTTTACGCAGTGAAGAAGTCAATGAAGTTATGGGCAATGTACCACACCGTGTATTTAGAATTGGGACATTTATTTTCATCTGCATAGTAGCATTGTTAGTCGCCATAGGCTATACGTTACAAGTTCCAAACTATATAGAAGTCCCATATATTGTATCTGGAAATACATCAGCGATTGGCATTGTTTCAAAAAATGCTGGTATAGTTATGTTCAGATACAATCAGCCACATAATATAAATGAGGGAGATACCATTGCAACTGTCATGAATGGTAATGATAGCGTTTATTCTATTTCTCCAGTAAGAGGAATTGTAGAAAATAATTTCCTGTATACGACTGGCGACAATATAGTAAGGGGTGATACATTGGCACGCGTTATTTCCTGTGAACTTCCTAATTATAGGTTAATACTTAAAATATCGAGAAATATTAAATCTGAGATTTTATGTGGTATGAAAATCAAGATTATCACGAAGGAAACGATGACAGAGAACGCTGTCGGTTATATAAAAAAGATTTCCGTGATTCCGGATGAAGCTAATTGTTATAATGCTGTTGTGGAAATGCCAATAAATATTATACAAAATCTTCCAAGATTTGGAAAAGCAAGAGTCTTATATAAACAAGAGAATGTATTCACAAAAATTTTTGCGCATAGGAATAAAAGTGCTTTTGAATAAAGACATTTGTTTATCGCATAAAAGATTATTTATTAGGGTGTTCAGTTTGATGTTCCGAAAAACAGAGGCTAAAATCACCCGTTAGGTTATTAATATAACGCTCTGATATTTAATATCTTAAGTAGGGCTATTCAGAAAATAGCCCTATTTATAAAGGGTTTAAGACGGAAAAAGTTGCGTTTCGGCGTTTTACCAGACAGTTCCCTTTGCCAGAATGGCAAACAAGTTGAGATAATAA
>ERZ791794.1144-NODE-1144-length-14323-cov-3.930123_pt1 | contig 14323 bp, 12 predicted proteins | sample MGYA00510312_ERZ791794 | MGnify/ENA primary metagenome ERZ791794 (study PRJEB30046, sample SAMN00791977) | human gut metagenome | study: EMG produced TPA metagenomics assembly of the A metagenome-wide association study of gut microbiota in type 2... | reverse complement strand
TTAAGATGTGTAACTTTAATACCAGCATTGATGAGTTCTTCTGATATACGCTGTTCAAAATATGATGTTGAGTTGTAGCATATATCTTTATAACTTAAGAATAGAATATGTCTGTATTTGCAATTATCCATATTAATCCTCATTATAATTATAAAAGTCTGTGCATTATAAAGTCATATATATCCTGGCTTGAGTCTTTCCATTTGTCACACATATCTTTAGCCTGGTCTTCTAAAGGTACTCCAAGGTTAAGCTCAATAAGTGTGCTGTCCCCTTCTTTAACCAGAAGATGTGCTATATAAGTTCCATTGGTAGTACGATAGTAGTCAGAAGTAGTTCCAACCTCGGATTTTAGTTCGTATTTGTTCCTTGCAAGATATGAATCAATGTCTTCACGTATTGCAGGTGAAATCTTAGTATAGAAAAACGCTACAGTATCTTCGCCTTCCTGTGTGAGTTTGTACTGTGTACTGTTTCTGTAATTCATTTGCTGGATAAAGGAATCTTCAACTAATGAATTAATTGTTTCCTGAAATGTAAAATATGAAGTATATTCATTATCGAGCATAAAAGTTGATATCTGTACATTGGAAAGCGGAAAATTGACCTTGCTTAACATATACAAAATCATCAGCTTATAAAGCGTTGTCGAATCGGTATTCATACATAGTTCCGTCCTTGATAAATATTATTATCTTTGAAGTGTTTATTGAGTGAGTTCAATACAAGCTTCTTGTTAGAACTCCATAAAGGAGCTTTAAGTATTGATTTGGGACCATCGCCCGTTATTCTATGGACAACCATATCAGGTGGCAGATGAGTTATTATCTGTCCTGCAATATCCATATATTCTTCTAGTGAAAGCACATTAAAAAGACCTTTATCATAATCCTGGCAAAGGTCAGTACCTTGTAAAATATGTAAAAGCTGTATCTTAATTCCTGATGCACCACAGTGTGCGATGTAGTCAGCAGTATTTAACATATCAGTCATATTTTCATTGGGAAGCCCTGCTATCATATGGACAATTGGACGTATTCCAATAGAACGAAGAGTGCTTACACACTCATCAAATGTCTTAAGAGGATACCCACGCCTTATATAACGGGCAGTGTTCTCGTTGGTAGTCTGTAAGCCTAATTCAACCCATACAGGTTTTATTAAGGAAAGCTCAGCTAATAAATCAAGAACTTTATCATCTATGCAGTCAGGTCTTGTAGCTATAGATAAAATGTCTATGTCTTCACGCCTGATAACCGGCATATAAAGATTACGCAGATAATCTATATCAGCATAAGTATTAGTAAAGGACTGGAAATAGGCGATAAAATGACCGCCATTATATTTGTTCTTTATTAATGCTTTGGCATTATCTATCTGTGTGTTAATATCCATATCGGATTTTCTGCCGCCTGCGAAGTCGCCTGAACCTCCGGCACTACAGAATATACATCCTTTTGTATCAATTAGCCCGTCACGGTTAGGGCAAGTCATTCCACCGTTCAGGGCTAATTTGTAAAGCTTATGGCCATATTCTTTTTGAAGAAATTCGTTAAGGGAATAGTAATATGGTAACATATATTACTTAATTAAGTCCATAACGGCTTTGGCAACAACATCGGTTACCTTAGGGTCAAATGCTTCTGGTAAAATATTAGTATCTGAAAGTTCTGAATCTGGAATAAGGTTAGCAATTGCTAAAGCTGCTGCAAGCTTCATCTCCTCAGTTATCTGTGTAGCACGTCCCTGTAATGCACCCTTGAATATACCAGGGAATGCAATAACATTATTAACCTGATTAGGAAAATCTGAACGGCCTGTACCGACAACTCTTGCACCAGCGGCTTTCGCAACATCTGGCATAATCTCTGGAACAGGGTTAGCCATAGCAAATATAATAGCATCCTTATTCATAGTCTTAACCATATCAGCAGTAACGATATTAGGAGCAGATACACCTACGAATACATCAGCACCGACTAAAGCATCAGCAAGTGAACCAGTCTTACCTTCAAGGTTAGTAACGTCCATCATAGATTTCTGCATCCAGTTAAGACCTTCACTATTCTTAGAAAGAATACCAGATTTGTCGCACATAGTAACATTTTTAAAGCCGTAGGTAAGAAGAAGCTTAGTAATAGCAACACCGGCAGAACCAGCACCATTTATTACAACCTTACATTCTTCCTTGGTCTTTCCTGTAACCTTTAAACCATTGATGATACCAGCTAATACAACGATAGCTGTTCCGTGCTGGTCATCGTGGAATACAGGAATATCAAGAAGCTCTTTTAATCGGCTTTCTATTTCAAAGCATCTTGGAGCCGATATATCTTCAAGATTAATGCCGCCAAATGCAGGTGCAATATTAACAACAGTCTTAATAATCTCCTCTGTATCCTGAGTATCAAGACAGATAGGAACTGCATTAACACCACCAAATGATTTGAATAACACAGCTTTACCCTCCATAACAGGCATAGCGGCGTGTGCACCGATATTTCCAAGACCAAGAACGGCACTTCCGTCAGATACAACAGCAATAGTGTTAGACTTTATTGTATATGTATAAGCGGCTTCTTTATCTTTGGCAATAACCTTACAAGGTTCTGCTACACCAGGAGTATATGCTAAAGCAAGGTCTTCCCTTGTTGTAATACTCATCTTAGGAGTTGTTTCAAATTTACCATTCCATTCTTTATGAAGCTGTAAAGCTTTTTCTGCATTAGTCATAAGATATATGTTCCTTTCGTGAATAATATTATTAAATAATCATATAGACTATATAATAACACAAGCTGAAATTATCATCAATATAAGTCTTTTATTTTTGGAAAAAATAATGTATAATAAATTACGAAATCTAAGATACATATTCGTATCGTTTCCCAGATTAATTTGTTATATATAGTTATTTTACAATTGATATTGAATTTAATCATAGTGTATATCCAGTATTTATGAGTAATAGCATTTTTTATAATCAATAAATACTGGAATAAGTTAAGGAGGTTTAAATGCGTGAGAAATTAGAAACACTTTCAGTAAGCGTATTAAGGGATTTTGCAAAAGACAAGAAGATAAAGAACATATCTGCTATGAGAAAGAGTGAGCTTATTGATGCTATTATTGCAGCAGAGGAAAATGAGAGTACTGTGGGATATACTGATAATGAGGCAACTGTTAATACTGTTACTGAACGGACAGTTAATAATTCTGAAACTGCTAATACTAATAATGAAGTAATAAATAATACCAATAATAATGAAGCGGTGAATAATAATCACAGACAGCACCAGAACGAAAGATATGAGAAACGCCCATATCAGGAACGTACATATCAGGAGCATACAGTTAATGAAGGTAAGGCTTCTTATGATGAAGCAAAAGAGCCAGAGATGGCGGATGGAATACTTGAAGTATTACAGGAAGGCTACGGATTTATAAGATGTGAGAATTTTCTTCCTGGCGAGAATGATGTGTATGTAGCACCATCACAGATAAGAAGATTTAACTTAAAGACAGGTGATATAATAAGAGGACCTAAGAAAGCCAAGACACAGGCTGAGAAGTTCTCCGCAATAATGTATGTTGAGTCTGTAAATGGACTTAATCCGGTTGTTGCACAGAGAAGAAAGGCGTTTGAAACGCTCACACCAATCTTTCCTAATGAAAGAATTCATCTTGAGAGGAATTCCAATACAATAGCGATGAGAATGGTTGATCTTATATCACCTATAGGCAAGGGGCAGCGTGGTATGATAGTATCACAGCCTAAGTCAGGTAAGACAACACTTCTTAAGCAGATTGCCAATGCGGTTACTAAGAACAACCCGGAAATGCACCTTATGATTCTTCTTATTGATGAAAGACCAGAGGAAGTTACAGATATTAAAGAGTCAATAACAGGTGATAACGTAGAGGTAATATATTCAACATTTGATGAACTTCCGGAAAGACACAAGAGAGTATCTGAGATGGTTATAGAAAGAGCTAAAAGACTTGTAGAACAGAAGCAGGACGTAATTATTCTTCTGGATAGTATTACAAGACTTGCAAGAGCCTATAATATGACAGTTCAGGCAAGTGGACGTACATTATCAGGCGGTCTTGACCCGGCGGCACTCCATATGCCTAAGAGATTTTTTGGTGCAGCACGTAATATGAGAGAAGGCGGAAGTCTTACAATACTTGCAACAGCACTTGTTGAAACAGGAAGTAAAATGGATGACGTAGTATTTGAGGAATTCAAGGGAACAGGTAATATGGAACTTGTACTTGACAGAAAGTTATCCGAGAAGAGAGTATTCCCGGCAATAGACATAGCCAAGTCGGGTACAAGAAGAGAAGACCTTCTTCTTGATAAGGAAGAACTTGAGGCAGTAGACATAATGAGGAAAGCCCTTAACAGCCTTAAGACAGATGAAGCTGCGGAAAGAATACTTGACCTGTTCACCAAGACAAGAAATAATGATGAATTCGTAAAGACAATCATCAAGAACCGTTATGTATAAAAATATTATATATAAAATATAAAAGCTGCGTTTGTTAATTCGTATTAATATATGGAATATATGGAAGTTAAAAAATTGGTAAGTTTTTTGTAAGTTTTTAAAATTAGTACTTGCATTACATATATGTGTATGATACAATAACAAAGCTGTTTATCAAAATGATAAAAAGAAATAAGGATAAATCATATAAAGATATTGTAAAGAGGTGAAAGTAATGAGAGAAGGAATACATCCAGCATACTATCAGGCAAAGGTTGTTTGTAACTGTGGTAACGAATTCGTAACAGGTTCTACAAAGGAAGAAATTCACGTAGAAATTTGCTCAAAGTGCCATCCATTCTATACAGGACAGCAGAAGGCTACATCAGCTCGTGGACGTATTGATAAGTTCAACAGAAAGTATGGTGTTAATAACTAGTTATGAACATAAAGTTGAGGTTGTCAAGACCTCAACTTTTTTTTGCGCGAGTAACGATGAGAATAGGAATATATAATGCTGTGAATCCTGCTTGCAGGAATTCACGGTATTATATATTTCTATTCGAGGAGCACCGCGACAGTGACAGAAGCTTTTGCTTCTGGAACGGCATCGTTACGAGTTAGCCACAACGTAAACCGATCACCTACCGCTATAACAGCCCAAAGCTCTATAGCGAAGCGCTTAGAGCTTGTCCGGAGCACATCCAACAAACAGGCACTCTACAGCAAAGCGCATAGAGCTTGTCCGACAGGTCAATGAACAGGCACTCTACAGCAAAGCACATAGAGCCCGTCCGGTTTACACATATTGTCCGCTAACCTCACCAATATTCCATCAAACAAATTGGAGGTCCAAACTATGAAACCATCAGGTATAGGTGGTCAGGCAGTCATCGAGGGGATTATGATGCGCAATAAAGACAAATACTCTATTGCCGTAAGAAAGCCTGACAATGAAATCGAAGTTACCGTTAGAGAAAGTAAGGTTCTTACTGAAAAACATAAATGGATGAGTTACCCTGTAATAAGAGGTGTAGTAAGTTTCATAGACTCACTCATAACAGGAATATCAACAATCAACTACTCAGCATCATTTTATGATGATCCAGATGAGCAGAAGAAGACCAAGGCTGATGAAATCGGCAAATCAATATTCAAAGACAAGTTTGAATCAGTACTTATGGCACTTACAGTTATAGTGTCAGTATTTCTTGCAGTTGGTTTATTTATGCTTCTGCCATACTATGTATCAAGACTTGTTAAAGGATACGTTGCTTCAAAGACACTTCTTAATCTTATAGAAGGCCTAGTCAGAGTTGCAATATTCATACTATATCTTGTTCTTATATCATTGATGAAAGATATTAAAAGGACATTTATGTATCATGGTGCTGAACACAAATGTATCAATTGCATTGAGAATGGTGCTAGGCTTACAGTAGAAAATGTTATGAACAGTTCAAGATACCATAAAAGATGTGGAACAAGCTTTTTATTTATAGTAATGTTTATAAGTGTTGTATTCTTCATTTTCATAAGAGTTGACAATACAGCACTACAGATTGTTATAAGACTGCTTTTAGTTCCTGTAATTGCAGGTGTATCTTATGAATTTATAAGATGGGCAGGACGTAATGATAATGGGTTTACAGTTGCTTTAAGCAGACCGGGAATGTGGCTTCAGAAGCTCACAACAAGAGAACCTGATGAGGATATGGTAGAAGTTGCCATAAAGGCAGTTGAGGAAGTATTTGACTGGGAAGCATTTTTGAAGGAATATTATCAGACTTCACTTGATATGGAAGCTGATATTAAGGCGGCAGAAGCCAAGCTTGCCCTGACAGGTGAATTAATACATAAGCCTAAGAAGACAAGAAAGATTGATGCCAAGGAAGTTGCTATGGCAGAAACTTTGAAATCTGTTGAAAGTAAGTCACTTGCAGGTTCGGATAAAGCAAAGCCGGCAGATACCAATAAAATCGCTGATAAGCCAGACAATAAAACAGGTGAGGCAGATAAGCATAATTGGGATAATAGCAATAATAAAGATGTTAATGAAAATGCAGAGTCTGCTGATAAAGACGGTTATAATTCGGATAAAGATAGTTCTAAGTCAGATACAGAAAATGGTAATTCTGACACATTAAATTCAGATACAGATGTTGTGAAGACTGATACAACTGATACAGGCAATGTTGAAGCTGAGCCAGACACAGTAAATGCTGTTGATGACACAGACAATGGCAATTCAGATGAGGATAATGCTAAGTCAGACAGTGAGGCATTACAGGAAAATGCAGAGTCAGATGATAAAGCACAGGAAAGCACAGAAGCTGATAATGAAACGTCACAGGAAAATGCCGATGATGATTTACCTGAGGGCTTTGAGATAGAAGACCACTACGAAACTGTTGAAAAAATCAAGACAGAAACTGGAAGCAAATATGCTTTTACAACAGAAAACGTTCAGGAAGATATTGACGAGTCTGAGAATATGTCTGTTGAAGAAGTAGAAGCAGCTTTCGAGATAGAAGAGACAGAACAGGAAGAAGAAAATATCAGTGCTGACGAAGTGCCATTATTTAAGCAGAGAGATAGAGAATAAGGTAGATATATGCAGTTAGATAATGTTAAGACTTTAAGGGATGCTGTTAATTATGGAAAACAGTTTCTTGAGGATTTCGGTATAGAAAATGCCCATTATGATGCAACCGAGCTGCTATTGCTTGTGATGGGCATTAGTAGAACACAATATCTTATTAATTCAATGGATAAGATAGATAGTGGAAAGCTTGCAGAATACGCAGAACTTATTAATAAAAGGGCAGAGCATATTCCTTTACAGCACATTACCGGAATTGTGAATTTCTATGGCAGGGAATATAAGGTTAATGCCAATGTGCTTATTCCAAGGCAGGATACAGAAATTCTTGTAGAAGAAGTTATGAAGCTGACTAACTCTGAAAGCCGTGTGCTTGATATGTGTACAGGTTCAGGCTGTATAATTATATCACTTGCTGCATCAGGGCATACTTCTGAAAATGGAGCTGTTGCCATAGATATATCAGATGATGCACTAAAAGTAGCTGACTATAATAAAAAGTATAATAATGCAGATTATATTAAGCTTATAAAGAGTGATATGTTTAGTTCTTCGGAATGTGAGCAATATAAAAATGAGGATAACAGATTTGATGTTATAGTATCTAATCCACCATATATACCTACTAAAGATATAGATGAATTATCAGAGGAAGTAAGGCTGCACGACCCTGTGCTTGCACTAGATGGTGATACGGACGGCCTTAAATTCTACAAGGCGATAACTAAACAGTCTGTAAATTATTTAAAAGAAAATGGATATTTATGTTATGAAATAGGTTATAATCAGGCAGAAGATGTCCGTAATATAATGGAACAGTGCGGCTATTCTGGCATTAAGGTTATAAAAGATCTTGCAGGACTTGACAGAGTTGTAATTGGCAGGCTTAATAATATTAATTAATACCGTTAAACGGAGAAATGGAGAAATACAGCAATGAGTATGTTTGACAGATTAGAAGATACATTACGCCGTTATGAAGATGTAACAGCGGAACTTGGCAATCCGGATATTGTAACTGATCAGGATAAGTTCAGAAAATATATGAAAGAACAGAGCAATCTTGCACCTATCGTTGAAGCTTACACAGAATATAAGGCAAGCAAGCAGAATATAGAGGACAGTCTTCAGATGATAAGTGAAGAAAGTGATGAGGAACTTTTAGAGATGGCAAGAGAAGAGCTTGCTGACTCTAAGAAGAAGGTTGAAGAATTAGAGAAGAAGCTTAAAATATTACTTCTTCCTAAAGATCCTAATGATGATAAAGATATCGTGGTTGAAATCAGAGCTGGTGCAGGTGGAGAAGAAGCAGCACTTTTTGCCGCAGAACTTTTCCGTATGTACTCACACTATGCAGATACTAAGGGCTGGAAGATAGAAGTGGTTAATGCTGATGAAACTGGTATCGGCGGTATGAAGGAAGTAGAATTTATGGTTAAGGGACAGGGTGCATACTCTGTTATGAAGTACGAAAGTGGTGTACACAGAGTACAGAGAGTTCCTGTAACAGAATCTAACGGAAGAATTCAGACTTCGACAGCTTCTGTAGCAGTTATGCCAGAGGCAGAGGAGGTTGATATCCAGATAGATGATAAGGATATCCGTATTGACGTTATGCGTGCCTCAGGTAATGGTGGACAGTGTGTCAACACAACTGACTCAGCAGTCCGTCTTACTCATTATCCTACAGGTATAGTTATCTATTCACAGACAGAAAAGTCACAGATACAGAATAAGGAAAAGGCATTTGCACTTTTAAGAGCAAAGTTATATGACCTTGAAACCCAGAAAGCACACGATGCAGAAGCTGATGCAAGAAGAAGCCAGATAGGTACTGGCGACAGAGCTGAGAAGATAAGAACTTACAACTTCCCACAGGGACGTGTAACAGACCATAGAATAGGTCTTACACTTTATAAGCTTGATAAGATTATGAATGGCGATATTCAGGAAATCATCGATGCCTGCATAGCAGCCGACCAGGCGGCTAAGCTTGCTAATATGGGTGAGGAATAAATATATAATAACTAGTTGTAATATATGCAGTAATTGCAGTTGTGGCTATGCGTGTAATCGTATTTGTAAAAAGACGTAAGACAGCTTAATTGAAACACATCTATTCACATATATATGAATATATATTTATAAATGTATATCAGACCAGTAAATTCTTAGTAGTTTACTGGTCTTTTTTATATTTAAAAAAAGTAATCATTTTAAAAGGCAGACTCTATTGTAGCTAGTGGAAAGAATACATAGCATAATGTCAGACCTTTTTGCATTATTATATATTAATTATTGTATATTAAATGAGACTTATCGTACAAAGTGGCTATATTAAATAATTACAATATTAGCACAATCCATATCTTCGCCAAGATTGTATACACGACCGCTTGTTATGCCGACTACAGTAGGGCGCAGTATATAGCTGTTGCTGTTGCTTACAACCTTGGCTTTCTCGCCATTGCTTAATTCCACGATTGAGTCAACAGGGTACAGAATAATACTCTCAAGAAAGCTTTTCATAGCCTTGATGTCAAGCTCCTCTGTCATAGACATAATAAGCTCGATTGCATCTTTCTGGGAAAATGCTTTCTTGTAAGGACGTTCTGTGACAAGTGCATCATATATATCGGCAACTGCAAGTATCCTTGCATAAGGAGTTATTCTTGGAGCGTCAAATCCAAGAGGGTATCCATTGCCGTTAATCTTTTCATGGTGCTGTAGGACAGCCATACATATATCGTTATTAAATTCATTACATTCCTGTAACATATGGTATCCAAATACAGAGTGCTGTTTCATAACAGCGAATTCTTCATCTGTAAGTCTGGCAGGTTTGTTAAGTATTGAAGCTGGTACTTTAGTCTTTCCGATATCGTGTAGAAGTCCGGATACACCAAGCTCATATATCTGCTTATCAGGCAGACACTGTTGTTTGCCGATAATCATAGCCATAGTTGCCACGTCAACACTGTGCTTGAAAGTGTATTCATCACTTGTCTTGAGTGTGCTTATATCAATTGCTATTGCGTTGTTGGCATTAATAGCGTCCATCAGGTTAGAAGCGATGCTGTCAGCAGTGTCTGAGAGTTTTTCAGATTCTGTGTTAGCATATATGTATTGAATTCCTTCAGCGACACGGTTCTTGACACTGTCAGAAAGCTTTACCTTGGCAGGGTCATCTTTGTGGAGTCGTTCGATCTGTTTCTTAGCCTCAGGAGTTATCATCTGCTCGATATTATCGGGTTCAGGTTCACCCTCCTGTATATATACGTTCATAATACCCATTCGTAAAAGAGAGTCAATTACATAATCGTCAAGAATAGAACCTCTCATAACGAGATTTCGTCCTGTACGGTCCAGAATTGTCTGGTCAAGCTTCATTCCTGGTTTAAGCTGCCTGGTTCTCATAAAATGTCTAGTAATCATATTACTCCCCAATTCCTAATATAAATACTTAATTAAATGTCAAATCTTAGCTTAATATGAGTTTATTATACTATAGAATACCTGCTTTTTCTATAGAAGAAGTTCATTAATTTTCCACAAATATTAAAGGATTTTGCAGAAAATGCCAGAACTTTAAAGAACACAATGGCTAAGATGAATTCAGGAATTAGTGATATTTCAACTACAATAGATGAAAGTACCAAGGGTATTTAAGAAATTCTAATATATAAATTTAATATATAGCAGCTTCACACTATACTTAATCCTCCAAATGTAATATAATAGTTCAGATTAAGATAATTTAACTATATATTATGTTTGGAGGATTTTTATTTTGAAAAAGTCTAATGCAGCAGCATTATTGCCGGTTTTAGTATTTCTGGTGCTATACCTTGGACTTGGCATTATATTTGAATATATATGTAAGATACCAATGGGATTTTATAACATACCTATTATTGTAGCATTTCTTGCGGCAATACTGGTAGCGTGTATACAGAACAGAGATGTATCTTTTGATGAAAAGTTACAGATTATGGCAGGCGGACTTGCTGATAAGAATATTATAACTATGCTTCTTATATTCCTGACAGCAGGTGTGTTTGTAGGTGTTGTTGGAAGAAGCAGTGCAGAAAGTGTGGCATATTTTATGCTTAATCTTATACCAGCTAAGTTTGCAGTTGCAGTGCTTTTTATTGTTGCATGTTTTGTGTCAACAGCGATGGGTACATCAGTTGGAACGATAACGCTTATAACACCGATTGCGGCTGCGGTATCAGAGGCTTCTGGATTTAATATGGCACTGTGTGTTGCATCTGTTATGGGCGGTGCGATGTTTGGTGATAACCTATCATTTATATCAGATACAACAATTGCGGCGTGCAATGGACAGGATTGTGCTATGAAAGACAAGTTCAGGGAGAATTTCTGGATTGCATTTCCAGCAGCAGTTGTCACACTTGTAATTATACTTATACTTTCATTTGGAACAGATATTTCAGGAAGAGTAACACACGAGTATAATCTTGTTCAGGTAATACCATATGTATTCGTGCTTATAGGTGGAATAGCGGGAATAAATGTATTCGTTGTGCTGCTGATGGGAATTGTAACGGGAACATTTATTATGCTTGTGACAGGTCATATGGGTGTATTTGAATTAATAACAGGTATGGGTTCAGGCGTATCTGGAATGTTTGAAACCTGTATGGTTGCCGTTCTTGTGTCGGCTATGTGTGCATTAATAAGGGAATATGGTGGATTTACGGCACTTTTAGGCTGGGTTAAAAGAACTTTTAAAGGGAAGAAGGGCGGACAGCTTGGTATGGGGCTTCTGGTCGGGGCTATGGATATTGCAACAGCGAATAATACAGTAGCGATAGTTATGGCTAATCCAATTGCTAAGGAGATGTCAGCAGATTATGGAATATCCAATAGAAAAGCAGCTTCGCTTCTTGATACATTTTCGTGTGTATTTCAGGGGATTATTCCTTATGGAGCACAGATGCTTGTTGCTATATCAGCGGTTAATGAGCTTGGTTATGAGATGTCAGCATTTCAGATACTTCCGGTTCTTTTCTATCCGATGATGCTGCTTATAAGCTCGCTTATATGGATATTTATAATTCCTGCAGACAGATAAACTTAACTGGTAACTTTTAACTTCACGCCAATTAATATGGAGGATTTTCTTATGGCTAAAGACACTAAGGATGGTAACAATTTAAACGAAAAAAGCTATGTTAATAAAAAGCTGCTGCAGTGCTACTTGATTATATCAATGGTACTTTTGGCGGCATATATAATGGAACTTGTTAAGGGAAATAGAACGGCAGGATATGTGTTTGTATTTTCGATTATTCTTATTGTGCCGGTTATTATGGCAGCATTCGCATATAAGAAAAATGCTGAGAGTAAAATAGTCAGGTCAATTACGGCAATAGGCTATGGAATATTATATGCCTTTGCATTATGGACATCAGTAAGTATTCTTTCATTTACTTATGCAATTCCTATGATAATTGCAATATCTATGTTTGCAGATAAAAAGTATACCTTAAAGGTTGGTATTGCAAGTGCACTTATTAATATTGTATATATTATTATCCAATATGTTAATGTTGGAATAACAAGCAGTGATATGGTTGATTATGAAATACAGATTGCACTTATGACACTTGTTGTAGCATTTTCTTATATTACAACAGATGTACTTGGACATATATCAGCTTATAAGCTTGAGACAATTGAAGCAGAGAAGGCTAAGACTGATGATATGCTTGATAAGATAATCAAAGCTAATGATAACCTCTGCAAAGAGATTGACAATATCAATGATGAGTCAAAGAATATGCAGGAACAGGCGGAAGGAAGCCAGCTTGCAGTATCACAGATGGTATCAGGTGCTAATGAGCTTGCAGGAACAGTGCAGAACCAGCTTGAGACGACAGAGAGTATTGGGGAGCTTACAGAGAATGCAAGAACGCTTATTGAGGATATCAAGAAGCAGTTCGATACAACAACAGATATTACTAAGACAGGCAATATCAATATGGAACAGCTTGAAAATGTATCAAAGAACAGCAGTGATATTGGCAGTGATGTAAGTGGTGCTATGAATGAGCTTACAGCTAAGACAGAAGAAGCTAAAGTGATTCTTGGAATGATTAACGGAATTACAAGACAGACAGCACTCCTTGCACTTAATGCAAGCATAGAAGCTGCAAGAGCAGGTGAGGCAGGAGCAGGTTTTGCAGTAGTTGCACAGCAGATTAAGCAGCTTGCAGAGGAGACACAAAAGTCAACAGAGGAGATAGAGAATATTATCGTAGCACTGGCAGAGCAGGCTGAGAAAGCTGGGTTTAGTGTTAATAATCTTCTTTCGGCCAATGAGAACCAGATGGAATTAGTGAACCAGTCAAAGAAATCATTTGATGCGATAAGAGATGACATAAGGGATATTCAGGTAAAGATAGACAAAGAATACAATTATATGGATAATATCACAACAAGCAACAATGAGATTACACAGCAGATAGAAAGCCTTAGTGCATTCAGTGAAGAGCTTCTTGCCAACACAGAGAATACACAGGAACTCAGTAATAAGACTATTAATGGAAGCAGGAATATTAATAATCTTTTGGATGATGTAATGAAAGAAGTCAGCATTTTGCAGATGATAATAGACAGTAAAGACGAATAGAGAATAGTACTGTAACGCTGCGTTAAGTTGCAGGAAGGAACGAGGAGTAAAATGTCAAAGAACAATATTATACTTATAGGTATGCCGGGAAGCGGTAAAAGCACACTTGGAGTTGTACTTGCCAAGAAGATAGGATATTCATTTATAGACTCAGATATTGTAATTCAGGATACATATAAAAAGACGCTTGAGCAGCTTATAGAAGAAAATGGTGATACTGGCTTTATTAAGATTGAGAATGATGTGAATTGTTTAATATCTCCAGAGCATACAATTATAGCAACAGGTGGAAGTGCTGTATATGGAGATGAGGCTATGGATCATTTTAAGCAGATAGGAACAGTTATATATTTAAAAGTTTCAGAAAAAGAACTTGAGAGCAGATTAGGGAGCCTTAAAGAAAGAGGTGTTGTATCTAACGGCAAGTCTACAGTGGAAGAAATTTTTGAGGACAGAAAAAGACTCTATGAGAAATATGCAGATATAACAATTGTTCAGGAAGGCCGCGATATAAGAATAATTGTTGAGGATATGTATAAGAAGCTTACAAAGCTGATATAAAAGTGAGAA
>ERZ791794.1141-NODE-1141-length-14355-cov-7.754545_pt1 | contig 14355 bp, 9 predicted proteins | sample MGYA00510312_ERZ791794 | MGnify/ENA primary metagenome ERZ791794 (study PRJEB30046, sample SAMN00791977) | human gut metagenome | study: EMG produced TPA metagenomics assembly of the A metagenome-wide association study of gut microbiota in type 2... | reverse complement strand
GGCGCGACTGCTCCAACACGCGATACCCAGGGTGTCGCTTCGCTTGCCCTGGGCTGGGTGCTCCATTGGGCTTTCAGCCCGCACTTGCTAAATCCAAAAATTGGATTACGTATCTGATCTTTCAGACCTTAATAATGCAGAGCATACTTACTTGTTAACCTATCAACCCGTCACCGCGTTACCCAAGAATTTATATTGCCCATGTCCAACGGACTTAAAATAATCATAGGCTACATCATGCTCACCGCAGCGCTCTGTGCTACGGTGGGCTTTGTTGTAAAATCGGCACGCTCGGTGTATGGCATTTCACACGCCGAGCAAACCGTCATGTTGCAGCGCCGGGCCACCGACCACCTGCTCACCAGTCTGCTCAACGCTGGCACGCAAGCCGAAACGGCCACCTTGCAGTATGCCGACAACCGTGAACTCAAACGCTACTTGCAAGCCAATGCCGAAACCGACTCGGCACTGCTGCGCGTAAAGCGGCTCTGCACTGACACCACCCAACGGCTGCGGCTTGACACACTGCAGGCGCTGATAAACTATCGCTGCAGCAGTACGCTCGACCTGATAGATGCCCTGCGCAAGGAAAATAAGCAAGGCTCCCCGCTGCAACAGCAAATCAAGGCGCTGAAACACAGCGACAAGCCCGTGCAGATGCAGGTGGAGGTGCCCGTGGTTGAACGGGGAGAGCAAATCGTGATAGAGCGTCGCAAAAAAGGCTTTTTCCGTCGTTTGGGCGATGCCTTCCGCCGTGCCAAGGACGACACGGTGCACACGTCCGTTACGCAGAACGAACACGTGCGCCACGACACCACACGCACCAACGTCAATCTGGGCGACACCCTGGCCGGCATACTCAGCACGCTGCACAACGACATGGCCAACAAGTCGGCCGCGCAGCAGCACCGCATCTACAAAAAGTCTGACAAACTGCGCAACGCATCGGCCCAACTGTCGGCACAGATATCGCGCACCATCGACAATTTTACCGCCAGCCAGCAGCAACAGCTCAAGCAAGCCACGCTGCACGAACAGGCACGCCGCACGGGGGCCGCGTGGCAGTTGGGCATGCTGGCCCTTGCCACCACCTTGCTGTCGGCCATACTCTTTGTGTGGCTGTGGCGCGACATGAAGCGGGCCAACCGCTATCGCAAGGCCCTCGAGGTGGCCAAAACAAAGGCCGAAACGCTGATGCAGCGGCGCGAGCAGCTGCTGCTCACCATATCGCACGACATCAAGGCCCCCATCAACACCATATTGGGCTATCTGCACATGCTCACCCCGGCGGCAGCCAATGCGCGCTCCTACGAGGCCATCGGCGCATCGGCCACGCACCTGAAGTGTCTTGTGACCGACCTGCTCGACTATCACAAACTCGAGGCGGGGGGCATTGTGCTGACGTGCGACACCATCAATGTATATACCTATATAGATAATATAGTGCGCGCTTTCACCCCGCTGGCACAAGCCAAGCAGCTCGCTTTCAATGCCAATGTGCAAGTGCCGTCCACACTCAGCATCAGTACCGATGCCTACCGTCTGCGGCAAATTGTCGAGAACTTGCTGAGCAATGCCATCAAATACACCCAACAGGGCAGTGTGAACCTTGATGCGCATTACGACGTAACCACCCACCAGCTCACCCTCAGCGTGAGCGATACAGGCTGCGGCATGACACGGTACGACCTTGACCGCATATTCGAACCCTTCACACGTGTAAAGGGGAGTGAGGGGCAAGAGGGCACAGGACTCGGACTCAGCATCACGCAGCGCCTTGTGGCCTTGCTCAATGCCCACCTTGGCGTAACCAGCCACGTGGGACAAGGGTCGCGCTTTACGCTCACCCTGCCTTGTAGCGAGGTGGCGCCAGCGGCTGCTGCTCCGCAGTCTGACGCCGCACCTGCCACGGTGCCTGCTGCCAGTGCCAACGCCCTGGTGGCCATCATTGACGACGACACCCTGCAGTTGCAATTGGCCGAAGCCATGTTGCACAATGTGTTGCCCGACGGCAGTATCAATGCCTTTACCACCCCCGATGCGCTCTTTGCCTGGCTCGACGAGGGCCACCAGCCGCAATGGCTGTTTACCGACATCGAAATGCCGGGCATGACGGGCTACGAACTGGCCGAGCACCTGCGCACCCAACTGCCACAATGGCACACGCCCATAGTGGCCATGACATCGCACATCATGCTGCCTGTGAGCCATTTCAAGCAAAAGGGCTTTGCCGATGTGCTGTTCAAACCCTTCAACCAAAACGACCTGCAGCGTGTGTTCGGTGCGCAACCAGCGGCCCAACCGTCAGCTTTGTCACACCATCACGACAACACGGACGGCAATGAAGGCGCCGTGTCGACTGATGCGCTGGCAGCTCCGTTGTCGCAATGGCCGGCCTTTGTAGCCCCACTCCTGGCCTTTGCCGAGGGCGATGCCGAGGCCGAAGCAGCCATTGTCAAGCAATTCAGCACCGACTGCCACACACACCTTGAGCGCATTGCGGCAGCCAGCGCACAGCACGACAAGGCTGCTTTGTGCCAGGTGGCGCACAAAATGTTGCCCACATTCACGCTCATTGGCTCGCCTGTTGTAACTTTGCTGCACAAACTTGACACGCAGCGCGCACAACCCGCATGGCAGCCCGACGACTCAGTGGCCGCCACACAGATGATGACGGAACTGCAGCGGCTGATTGACGCCCTTGAGGGTTAACAGAAGAACGACGCTTTTTTTGAAATGAATAAATCTGATTTAGCTAACATATCGCTGCTGATGGTTGAGGACGACCTCACCTTCAGCACCATGCTGTCAACATGGCTGCGCAAAAAAGGTTTTGAGGTGTGCACCGCATCGAGTGTGGGGGCGGCCATCAAACTGTTGCGGCAGTCTGAGGACAATGCGCCACAACTGGTGCTGTCGGACCTGCGCATGCCCGACCACGACGGACTTTATTTGTTGCGGTGGTTGCGCACGCAAGGCATGAACACGCCCTTTATCATCATGACAAGTTATGCCGACGTGCAAAATGCTGTTGAGGCCATGAAGTTGGGGGCAAACGACTACATTAGCAAACCGGTGCAGCCCGACTTGCTGTTGCAAAAGATAGGTGATGCGCTTTCGGCCCATGCGCAATGCCACACCGAGGGCGCAGCACCACAGCCCCCGGTGGTGGGTCTGGCAAGTGCCCCTGCCGCTTCTTCACAGCCGGCTCCCCACGCCACCGGCCACACCGCCACACCGCCAAGGCACCCGGGCATTGAGGGACATTCGTCGCCCGCCCGCGAGCTATACCGTTTGGCAGCACTCGTGGCGCCCACTCCCATGTCGGTGCTCATTATCGGTGCCAGCGGCACGGGCAAGGAGCATGTGGCACACCGCATTCACGAGTTGAGCAACCGTGCCAATGCCCCATTCGTGGCGCTCGACTGCGGGTCGCTCACCAAGGAACTGGCTGCCTCCGAACTTTTTGGACATAAAAAAGGTGCCTTTACCGGTGCCACGGCCGACAAGGTGGGGGCGTTTGAGCAGGCTTCGGGCGGTACGCTCTTTCTCGACGAAATAGGTAATCTCAGCTACGACGTACAGGTGCAGTTGTTGCGCGCCCTGCAAGAAAGGCGCATACGTGCTGTGGGCGGCAACGAAGAACGCCCCATCGACATCAGACTGGTGTGCGCCACCAACGAAAATCTGCCAAAGGCCATTGCCGAAGGGCTGTTTCGTGAGGACCTTTACCACCGCATCAACGAGTTTACGCTGCACATTCCGCTGCTGCGTGAGCGCGACACCGACATTGTAGAGTTTGCCAACTACTTTTTGGCACAGGCCAACACGGAGCTGCACCGCCACATCACGGGTTTCACGCCCGAGGCTGAGGCTGCCCTGATGGCGTATCCCTGGCCGGGCAATCTGCGCGAGATGCGCAATGTCATTGTGCGTGCCGCACTGTTGGCCGAGCAATCGTCGGTCATCACGCCCTTGCTGCTCAATCTGCCGGGGGGCGGTGCCCCCCAAACGGCCACACCAGGCGCCTCGTTGGCCATCAAGCCCTCGCCCGACGAGGAGTTGGCACGTATCAACCAGGCCTTGCAGCAAACGGGCGGCAACAAAAGCCGGGCTGCACAACTGTTGGGCATTGACCGCAAAACGCTTTACAACAAGCTGAAGGGGAATAGGTAGTTGATCAAATAACGCAAGCACCAAACTCAAGCACCAAACGCAAGCTCTAATGGGGGCGACGCGTCTCGCGTCGGGGATAGTGCAGTTGTTATTTAGTGGGGGGCTTTCCTTTTTATTTTCCCGACGCGAGACGCGTCGCCCCCATTAGAGCTAGCGTTTGGTGCTAGCGTTTGGTGTTAGCGTTTAGTGCTAGCGTTGGCTCTTGCCTTTGATACTGAATCAGAACGCCCTCCATTCTCGGGTAAATGCCCCCATGTGTGGCATGCCATTCTACACAATAAGTGTGGAAAGTTTCCACACATTCCACACACAATTCCCCACTTTCTACACTACCACTTATTTTGGCACGTGTGCAATAACATGTGATAATCAGTGCTTTTATGCCACTTGTGAGTTTTTGGCACGCACCTTGCGCTTTATATGGGCAGAAACAACATTACTCACAACAACAAAAACGAACAAGTTATGAAAAAGTTCACAGTTTCTGCCATCGTGGCAATGGGAGCCGTAGTGCTCAGCAGCGCAGCATTCGCTGGTACAACAAGCTACAACAGCCGTGGCTTTGTGTCAAACTCATCATCGGCCGACACCGTGGTACCCACCGATACCGTAGTGCCCGAAAATCAAACTCCCGAACAGAAGGACACCACTGCCAAGCAGGAGACTCCCGTCCAGTTCAGCCTGGTCGACACCGTGGTGCCTGCCGACACCCTTACTCCCGCAAAGAAGGACGAACCTGCCAAGGAGGATACCCCCGTCAAGGAGGAAACTCCCGTCAAGCAGGAAACCACCCCGGTTGAATAACCCTGTGCCCCACCAACCCAGGCTATAAAAAAACAATTCAGACTTAGTATATATAATCGTGTAGTGCAACAGATAATAGTGCCTCGAGTTGGTGCCACGCCTCGCGAATGTGCAAATGCTTTAACAGCCTGCACATTCGCGAGGCTTTTTTGTTTATTCAGGCAGGCACATGGGCCACACTTGTCTGTGCCCCTTGTCGCCCCCGTCCTCCTGCCTCTCTGTTAACTTGTCTGTCTGTCCTCTTGTTCTCACGTCTTACCTGTCCCCTCCGTTTATTTTGTTACCCAAATATCGTTTCAGTGTCGTGAAAAGGCCATTTCTGTCCCCCATTTTCCACGAATTATTAACACTAAAGTCACTTTTCTGAACATATTAACATACTTTTACCCCCCCGTTTGGAATATTCACTTTACGGCCGTATATTTGCCACGTGAACGAGAGATGTATTTAAGTTTTGCTACCTAATATTTAACAACTTGACGTCTCTGCACGTTACACACAGTTCCGACTGACTAAAAATTACTTTAACTTAATATTTATCTAACATGAAGAAAATTACTTTCATGCTTGCCCTCTTAACGGCAAGTACGACAGGTGCATTTGCAGGTACGTTTACTACCTCAGATGGTGCCACGTCACATGTGTATGCCATCAAAAATGTAGGTGGGGCCAATGGCAACTATGTTTGCATTAAGGATGCGGGCTTCAATGCTACAAAAATGGCTGACAATATCGCTTACTTTAAGGTAGAGGCAGGTAGTGCAGAAGGTCAATACTATCTGTATTGTGTGTCAAACAACAAGTATGTATCTTACTCAGGCACAGGCACGAGTGAAGGTGTAGTGGTATTTGCCGATGACAAAGCCTCTGCCAAGCAATGGAAAATTGCGCTTGAGAGTGGCCAGACCGAAAAGTATGACATTAGCCCTGTAGACGCCCCCAATATTGGTTGGAACTGGGTTGGCGGTGTTGGCCATCAACTTGGTTTCTGGGGTAATGGCGATGGCAATTCATCATGGACATTTGATGCTGTTGTTGAAAACGCTACAGTTTCCATAAAATTTAATTCAACTGAGGTAGATTCAAAGTCGTATAACTACCTTGCTGTCGGTTTGGTTAAAACGGCCATGCCTGTTCTGAATTATACAACGGCGGCATCTATGGTTCCTGAAACAGTTGTTGAAGGAACCACCGCATACACCGTAAATTTGGCAGAAAACCTTCCTTTTGTAAAGTCTGAAAACTTTGACAATGCCAAGTGGTATCTCATGGATATGCACTGCAACGATAGTGGTAATGACGATGTAAATTCAGGCAGAAAACACTACATGTGGACGTATGTGGCAGCCGATCAGGACGTCACATTGCCACAAATGGTTTTGAACGATGAAACTAAAATTACCGACAACATGCAGTGGTGTTTTGTAGGTGATGTTGTTAACGGTTTCAAAATCTACAATAAGGCCGCTGGTTCTACATTGACGCTGCGTAAGGCTTCAATTGGCAATAACGACGCAGCTGGCAATACAGCTTCAGTTATGTCGACCACCGACGATCACAACCAATTTAAGCTCTATCCTACAACTGAAGGTATTGCAAACGGCTTCTGCTTCAAGCTTGATGGTGACGACTATTACGTCAACACGCAACAGACAGACCCCAAAGATTGGAATACTAAAGTCCTGCGTGGTTGGAATAAAACCGATGGTGGTTCTACCTGCCGCGTGTTTGCTCCTAACAAGTTCGTAGCAGATGCAGCACGTCCCTACAACAATCTTTATGTCAAGGCAAGCAAACTGCCCGCAGGTGCTATTGGTGCCAACTCATACCTTGAAGAGGGTAACAATTTGGAAACACTCAAGAGCCAGTATGCAGCAGCTACTGCCGAAGGTTACACTACCGGACAGGTGAATGCTCTCGTCAAGACTATGAAGAATGTGAATGCCGCTGCTGCTAATGAAACCACCGTTGAGGCTGGCAAATATTACCGCTTGTACAATGCAACAGACAAGAAGTACCTTTGCGTAAGAGCCACCAACAATGCACAGATGACTACCGATGCCAGCATGGGTAAGGCTGTGTCTTCAGTAGTGACATTTGCAGATGCCGAAAATGGCCGTTTCCTCATGAAAGTTGAGGGTAAAACATTTGGTAAGCGTAAAGGTAATGATGTGCCCATCACCCTTGAAGGTGACGATTCTAAAGAAAAGGGTAGCTATGCTGTAGCTCACACAGGTACTACTTTTACTTTCTACGATTATGCAAGCAATGTATCTGACCGCAGCTATTTGCACTGCAACAACGCTGGTGATGCCGGTAATGTAGTAGGTTGGGAAGCGCTCGGTAAAATCAGCCCGAGCTACTGGCACGTGATTGAGGCTACCGATGTAGAAATTGACATGACCGCTCAGGGTGACAAGAAGTATGCTTCGGCTTACTTGCCCTTCGCTGTAAGCAGCGTGGCTGATGCTACTGCCTACACTGGTGCACTCAATACAGAGAAGACTGCCATTGACATGACTGCTACTACTTCAGTGCCTGCCAACACAGGTTTCGTACTCGTTGGTACTGCCGACAAGGCTACTCTTACTATCGGTACTGCTGATGCCATCAGCGGCACTAATGCACTGACTGGTTCAAACTTCAACACTGCTCTTACTGACGCCACTCGTGCTAATTACCTCGTATTTGGCGTAAATGATAGCAAAGTTGGTTTCTATAAGCCGGCTTCAGCTTTCACATCTATCCCTGCCAACAAGGCTTACATCAACGCAAGCGCACTCAGCACAGAAGCTATTGCCCTCAACTTTGGCAATACTGTAACTGGCATCAACGCTGCTACTATCAACAATGGTGAGAACAATGCTCCCATCTACGACCTCAGCGGTCGCCGTGTATGGGCTCCTGTTAAGGGCGGTCTCTACATTCAGAATGGCAAGAAGCTCGTCAAGTAAGCAATACCCAATCATCAACATTTAATCAAACAAGTTACACAATTATGAAAATGACATATAGCAAGCCTCAAGCTCAGGTTATCAACCTCTATGCCGAGGACACTATGCTGGCTGGATCTGGAAACGTTTCATATGACGTTGACAAGACCAAGGAGACTAACATGATAATGTCTGACCAAAAGGGTTGGAGCAGCGACAGTTGGTCTGCCGACGAGGACTAATCCACATGGCATAATATGCTTTAAGGCGGAGATCTTTCCGCTTTTAATCCACTTGCAAGGAAGTAGGTAGCCTTGCAGGTAAGAAATTATCAATCGTAATTTCTTTCATTTGGTGAGCCGCCCGGAATGCTTTTCCGGGCGGCTTTTTAGATATAGCGCTTGTCAGTGGCGCTTGTTGGTAGCGTTCGGTGCTTGAAGAAACGCAAGCTCTAATGGGGGCGACGCGTCTCGCGTCGGGTATAGTGCAGCTGTTGCTTAGTGGGTTCTGTATGTCTTTTCTTTTTATTTTTCCGACGCGAGACGCGTCGCCCCCATTAGAGGTAGCGTTTTGTGGTAGCGTTTTGACCTTTCGCACTTTCGCTCACGCGCAAGTTAGGCTGCGGCTCCGGAAAAAAAAACGAAAGTTTTAGGACTTTCGTTTTGTATTTCGCTCGCCTTGCACTAACTTTGCTATCTCAAACAATAAAACACATAATAAAACAATAAAGATACTATGACACTGATTAAATCCATTTCAGGTTTCCGTGGTACTATTGGCGGTAAAACAGGCGATACGCTCAATCCTGTCGATATAGCCAAGTCTGTTTCTGCATTCGCTGCGCTGCGCGAAAATGTGGTAAGCCGTGCCTTCCGCCGTAAGATTGTTGTCGGCCGCGATGCCCGTATCTCGGGCGAGATGGTAAGCCACGTGGTATGCGGTACACTCATGGGCATGGGCTTTGATGTAGTCAACATCGGCCTGGCCTCAACACCTACCACCGAACTGGCTGTGACCATGGAGCACGCTTGTGGCGGTATCATCATCACTGCAAGTCACAACCCGCGCCAGTGGAACGCCTTGAAGTTCTTGAACGAAAAAGGCGAATTTCTGCCGCCCGCAGAGGCATCTGAAGTGGTACGTTTGGCCAACAACTGCAACTTCGAGTTTGCCGATGTCGACAGCCTCGGTTGCTACACCAAAAACTTCAGCTACGACCAGCGCCACATTGAGCTGGTTAAGGATCTCGAACTGGTTGACATCGAAGCTATCCGCCGTGCACACTTCAAGGTGGCCATCGATACAGTCAACTCGGTTGGTGGTATCATCATACCCAAATTGCTGGGCCAGCTTGGTGTGACAGAGGTTACTGGCTTGAACACTGAGCCTACCGGCAACTTTGCACATAACCCCGAACCCTTGAAGCAGAATTTGAGCGAAATCCGCAACCTGCTGCGCAAGGGACGTCACGACCTGGGCATTGTGGTTGACCCCGATGTTGACCGCTTGGCACTTGTATGCGAGGATGGCAGCATGTTTGGCGAGGAAAACACACTCGTGGCCTGCGCCGACTACGTATTGCGTCACACACCTGGTCCCACGGTGTCAAACCTCTCGTCAAGCCGCGGCTTGCGCGATGTAACCGAAAAGTACGGCTGCAACTACGCAGCAGCTGCTGTGGGCGAAGTAAACGTGGTAACCAAGATGAAGGAAACTGGTGCCGTAATTGGTGGTGAAGGCAATGGCGGTGTGATTTACCCCGCTGCCCACTCTGGCCGCGACGCATTGGTAGGTATCGCCCTTATCCTTACTTATCTGGCCAAGACCGGCATGCGTGCTACCGAACTCCGCAACTCTCTGCCGCAGTACTACATTGCCAAAAACCGTATCGACCTCGATCCGACTACCGACATCTTTGGCATTCTGCAGAAGGTTAAGGACCTCTACAAGAACGAGCAAGTTACCGACATCGATGGCGTGAAGATTGACTTTGCCGATAAGTGGGTACATCTGCGCAAGAGCAACACCGAGCCTATCATTCGTGTATACTCTGAGGCACACACTATGGAGGAAGCCGATGCCCTTGGCAAGCAAATCATGGACATCGTTTATAACATGACACAGAAGAAGTAATGGCATAGTTGCTCTTCAATAAAATAACGCAAGTTGACGAGCTGTCGCTATAATAGCCGGCTCGTCAACTTTCTTTTTCCCAACCTATCTTATGAAGAAGAATCTCCTGCTTTTAGCACCAATGCTGTTCCCCGCCGCTGCTGCAGCGCAAGGGCACTACAACATTGTGTACATCATGACCGACGACCACACGGCGCAAATGATGAGTTGCTACGACAACCGTTTTGTCGAGACACCCAACCTCGACCGTATTGCGGCCGATGGCGTGAAGTTTGTTAACTCTTATGTGGCCAACTCGCTGTCAGGCCCCAGCCGCGCTTGTATGCTTACTGGCAAACACTCACACAAGAATGGCTTTACTAATAATGAGCACGGCGTGTTTGACGGTTCGCAGCAAACCATGCCCAAACTCATGCAAAAGGCTGGCTACCAAACCGCCATCATTGGCAAGTGGCACTTGGTGAGCACCCCCACGGGCTTTGACTACTACAACATTCTGCCGGCACAGGGTGACTACTACAACCCCAACTTTATCAACATGGACGGCACCGAAACACGCGAAAAGGGCTATGTGACCAACATCGTGACCGACAAGGCCATTGACTGGATGGAGCACAAGCGCGACAGGAGCAAGCCCTTCATACTCTTTGTGCACCACAAGGCTTGCCACCGTGCCTGGTTGCCCGAAATCAAGTATCTGCGTGAATATGAGGACAAGACATTTGCCCTGCCCGAAAACTTCTACGATGACTATGAGGGCCGCGATGCTGCCAAAACGGCCGAGATGCAGATTGGCAAGCACATGGACATTGTGTACGACACCAAGATGTACACTCCGGGTTCAAAGACATTCCTGACCGACAATTACCTCAACATGATTGGCCGTCTCGACTCAAGGTCGCGTGCCGAGTATGACTACTTCTACGATTCACTGGCCTTAGACTTTAACAGCCGTCACCTCACGGGCAAGGCTTTGGACGAGTTCAAGTACCAGCGCTACATGCGCGACTATGCCAAGGTGGTGAAGAGCCTTGACGACAACGTCGGCCGCATGCTCGACTACCTCAAGCAGTCGGGATTGCTCGACTCCACGCTCGTGGTTTACACCTCCGACCAAGGTTTCTACATGGGCGAGCACGGGTGGTTTGACAAGCGCTTTATGTATGAGGAGTCGCTCAACACGCCGTTGGTAATGCGTCTGCCAAAGGGCCTCAATGCCCGTGGCGACATCAACGAGATGGTGCAGAACATTGACTATGCACCCACATTCCTGCAACTGGCGGGTGCCCCCGTGCCAGCCGACATTCAGGGCGTGTCGCTCCTGCCACTTTTGCAAGGCAAACACCCCAAAAACTGGCGCAAGAGCATCTACTACCACTATTATGAATATCCGGCCGAACATGCCGTAAAGCGTCATTATGGTGTACGCAGTTCTGATGGTTACAAGCTCATTCACTTCTACAACGACATCAATAAGTGGGAACTTTATAATCTCAACACCGACCCGCACGAAATGCACAACATCTATGGCCAGCCGGGTACTGAGAAAATTACTGCCCGCTTGATGAAGGAGCTTGTCCGCCTGCAAAAGCAGTATGACGACCAGGACGCGCTCAAACTTAATGCAAAGTGATGCGAGCATGCTAATGTGCTAATATGGCAATGTGCTAATATGCTAATGGGCTGACGCCGTAGCGTTGCGAATAGTAACGCTACGGCGTTAGCTGTATTTGTACATTTGCATATTATTGCCAGTAAAACCGTACTCAAGCACCAAACGCTACCTCTAATGGGGGCGACGCGTCTCGCGTCGGGAAAATAAAAAGAAAAGACATACAAAACCCACTAAACAACAGCTGCACTATCCCCGACGCGAGACGCGTTGCCCCCATTACCGCATTCCCCCATCGCCACGTATAATAAACCTTAAATCTATACGGTTTTATAGTACTATGTATTGCATAGTACCAAGTTATAGCCTATATTTGCACCATCAAACAATTAAGGAATACTGTTTATGAATGTAGACAATGCCAAACAGCAGATGCGCAAAGGCATGCTCGAGTACTGTGTACTGCTGTTGCTGAGTCGTGAGGAGAGTTATGCAAACGACATCATCGCACGTTTGAAAGAAGCCGAACTGATAGTAGTAGAAGGCACGCTCTACCCATTGCTCACCCGACTAAAAAAGGACGGACTGCTACAATACGAGTGGCGGGAGTCAACACAAGGACCTCCACGCAAATACTACAGTCTGACCCCCGAAGGGCGAAACTTTTTGTGCGAACTCGACAATGCCTGGAACGAACTGGCACGCACGGTGTCGTTGCTCAAAAATATGACGCCACAGTTGCCGCTCAAGGCGTAGCACTTTATTATTAAACAAACAAATCAGAAACCCGCATTATGAAAAAGAATATTACCATCAACATGTTTGGCGTGCTGTATGCCATCGACGACGATGCTTGCCAACTGCTCGAACAATACATTGACAACATGCACCGCTACTTCGACAAACGCGAGGGTGGGGCAGAGATAGCCGACGACATAGAGCACCGTGTGGCCGAATTGCTGAGCGAACTTAAAGACCAAGGAGTGGAGGCCGTCAGCATTGAGCACGTGCAGCACATAATAAAGCGCATTGGCAACCCCGAACAAATGGACGAAACGGCCGATGATGCCGAATCTGTCAGCCATGACGGTGAAGCTTCCGAAAGTCAAACACAGACCGGTGACGATGGCACGTCGGCCGGCCAGGAAAAGAACGGTATAGGTGCCCGCAAACTTTACCGCGACCCGCAGGACAAAATGCTGGGTGGCGTCATGTCGGGCTTGTGCCGCTATTTTGGCTGCGATGACCCCCTGCCGTGGCGCATACTCATGGTGCTGCTGGCATTGGTCAGTTTTTCAACCATCGGCATAATTTACCTTGTGGCGTGGGCACTCATACCGGCAGCAAACACCCCCGAGGACCGCTTGCGCATGCAGGGCAAACCCGTCAATGCACAAAGCATCAGCGAGGAGGTTATGCGCGAAGCCAACCGGGCGGCCAACTATGTGCAGTCGCCAGAGTTTCGCAGTGCCGCACGCAGTTTTTGGGGCACATTGCTAACCATCTTTGTGTTCTGTGTCAAACTGTTTGTACTGCTGATTATTGGCACTTTAATTGCATCGGTTTTGGCGTGTGCCGTATTCCTTGCCATAGCCTATGGCGAGAGCAGCCACATTGGCAATGCCATGAACGACAGTCTGGGGTGGCTCATAGCCCACGATGCCATGATAGGTGTGTTGGGCTGGTTGGGCGTCATATCGTCACTGGTGTTCTTAGGCACACTTTTCTATTTGTTGGTGCGCTCGTTGTTCAAGTCGTCAAGCACCCGTCCGCTGTCGGCCGCTACACGATGGGCTTTGGCTCTTGTGTGCCTTGTCACGCTCATTTCGTCAATAGCCTTTGGCAGCCTGTTTGCTTACAAAGTAGATTGGGTGAAGGAGACGAACCCCAACATCTACAATTTGTCAACCATACCACGTTCGGTCAACCTGTTGGCGCGCGATGGGTGGAAACTGAACACGGCAGTCAACATCAATGCCGGCGACAGATGTGTGTCTACTACCGACGACTTTGGCAGCGGTGTAGAATTGCCGTACTACAAGTTTGAAAAGGAAATAGACACTAAGCCTATGTCGCTTGACATGGAGCGTAGTGAAACCTTGTCCGCCGGGCGTTACCACATCGAGGCCATTACGGCTGCCGATGGTCCAGGCATCAATCTGTTCTATACCGAGCGCGGCCGGCGCATTGTCACGCCAGTTTTGCCGCGTTTGAGCTCGGGTTTTGGCAACATGAGCACCATGCCTTACGACAGTGTGGCAAAACTCGGACTCTTCACCGACAGCGTAACGCCTTTGCAATGGCATACCATGCAGGCTGATGATGCCGGTGAGTGGAGTTTGCAGCGTACCCCGTCGTTTGACCATGCTGGTGGCAAGCTGACCTATGGCTTTGCTGGCACACTGCCTGTGGGTGCCGACAAAATAAAGGTGTTGCGCATACGTGTGGTGTCTGAAGCGTATGGGGCAAAATAAAATTGACTTTTTGTTTATCAGTTGATATATAACCATTATGTGGGTGCAGTGCTTTGCGATAAAGCGCTGCACTTTTTTTGGCTACAAGGTGATGGAGCCAGGGAAAATAGAAACTTGCTTTGCCTCAGAAAGGTGATGACGGTAGGGTGGTGTAAGTGGCAGTTGACTGAAGTTTCGGATTTAGGTTCGCACGGCCTGAAAGGCCAACAGCACTTAGCCCAGG
>ERZ791794.1135-NODE-1135-length-14389-cov-14.162202_pt1 | contig 14389 bp, 7 predicted proteins | sample MGYA00510312_ERZ791794 | MGnify/ENA primary metagenome ERZ791794 (study PRJEB30046, sample SAMN00791977) | human gut metagenome | study: EMG produced TPA metagenomics assembly of the A metagenome-wide association study of gut microbiota in type 2... | reverse complement strand
AGCGGACAAGGTTCCGCCGCCGCTATATTGGCTTTGTGTTCCAAAGCTACAACAATCTGCCCCAATACACGGCACTGGAGAATGTGGCACTGCCGCTGGCCATCCGAGGCGTACCGGAGGATGAACGGAACTGGCTGGCGTGGCAGGCCTTGAGCCGCGTGGGACTGCGCGGACACGTAGATCACCGGCCTGCGGAGCTGTCAGGCGGTCAGCAGCAGCGCGTCAGTATCGCACGAGCCATTATTACGGAGCCCTCCATCGTGCTGGCGGACGAGCCTACCGGAAACCTGGACAGCCGTACCGGCCAGGAGGTCATGGAGCTGCTGTGTGAGATCTTCCGGGAGAGGAACACCACCTTCATCCTCAGCTCCCATGACCCGCAGATGCAGTGTTACACGGATCGTACCGTCTATTTCAGCGACGGAAAGATAGAGATAGAAAATCACCACACCGGAGAGGAGAACGCACAGTGAAAAGAGAAACGGTAAAACGGGTACTGGCCCTGTTGATCTGCGTATTGATGACAGTATCCCTGCTGCCCGCCGTCGCTATGGCGGAAGAGGTCACAGAGGATGTGATAGATGACAGCACCATTGAGGCTTACACGTCTTACGAAAACGGAGAGGACGCCGGCGTCAGCGGGGTCTCGGTTACAGACGAAAAGCCCAACACGGATATCAAGGTCATACCCAGCGACGCCAACGCCCTGATCCTGATGGATACCGGCGCACAGTCCCCCAAAGGCGTTCCCGGTCAGGTGGTGAAGATCGTGCTGCCGCTGGCGGTGAACAAGGAGTATCTGCCCAGCGAGAAATACATGCTGCGCAACATCAACATCTACCCCGATGTGCCTACCGACGCCAGCGTGTCCAACTGGCCCTTTGAGCTGATCTACGCCAGCGATGTGCAGCACTTAAAGGATATGTCCTACAACTCCACGGCGGAGGTGTGGTTCGAGTTCAAGGTCAGCGAGTTTGCCAGTAAGGGACGCTACGCTGTGCCCTTTAAGATCAATGCCACCGTGTGGCGGGAGGATGCCGTGAACGGCACCACTATCACCGAGGACGTGACCTTCAAGGTCAGTGCCTATGTGACCGTTACCGACAACGGCAATATGTCCGGCGTCACTACCTCCTTCGGCAGCCTTCAGGTGGCGGGTACCAATGCGGGCGGCTCCTATACCGTGCCTACCGGCACACCCAATCAGACTATCTCCATGCGGATCCCCGTGATCAATGTGGGCGGTACCCTGACCAGCGTGACGGTTTATCCCGTGGTCTCTGCCGCGCTGGACGAGTTCCCCTTCGTGATCGACTCCACCAATTTAGGCAAATATTTCGACTACTGGGCCAGCGGCGAGGTGAAGTATCTGGACTACACCTTCACGGTGTCGCCCTTTGCCACCTCCGGCAACAAGTCCATTAAATTCAAGGCCAACTATTTCGAGAACAGCGCCCCTGCGGAGGGCTCCTTCTCCACGCAGTTTACTGTGATCGATGGCTATGACGCCTCCGCTATGTCGGTGATGGTGCAGAGCTATAAGCTGTATGTGGACGATACCGAGGTGTCCGGCCTGATGGCAGGCGAGGAGACGGAGCTGCGCCTGACCCTGATCAATAATTCCAAGTATGACACGGCCAAGAAAATCATCTCCAGCCTAGTATTCACCAATTCCCCCGGTCTGACGCTTTGCGTAGGCGGCACGGATACCGCCTATGCCGACTCCATCAAGCCGGGCGGCACGACGATCCTGAAATACAAGATCATGGCCAAGCAGGACGCGGAGGTTGGCCCCGCCATGCTGGGCATCAACCTGACCTATGAGACCACCGAGGCGGTGGCCGGTAAGGCGGCGCAGAACATCATGCTGCCGGTCAGTCAGAAGATGGATGTTCTGGCCGGTACGCCGGAGGTGTACGGTACACTCAGCAAGGATAAGGAAGCTACCATCTCCGTGCCGCTGACCAACATGGGCCGCGCCAAGGCTATGAATATCCGGGTGCTGGCCACCGACGGCATGACCGCCTCCACCCCCTGTTATGTGGGTGACCTGCTGGCAGGCGGCTCCACCAGCGCCGATGTAACGGTGGGCTTCTCCAAGATCGGCGCGTTTGTGGGCAAGATGATCCTCCAGTATGAGGATGCCAACGGCGAGACATATTCTCAGGACATCTCCGTGCCCCTGAGCGTGGCGGAAAGCTCTGCGGATACAGATGCCAACAGCGTCAACGCAAATAAAGACGACACAGGCAGCCGCTGGTGGCTGTGGCTGCTGATATTGATCCTTGCGCTTATCCTGATCGGCATTGTCCTGTATGTCATCATCCGCTATAAGCGGGGCGAGATTGGGCCCGGTGCTGAAAACACCGCTGCCTTGGACGATTTTGACGACGACTTTGACGCAGACGGCGGCACGCCGGGCATCGGGGAGAAGCCGCTGACCTACGACGGAAGCAATAAGGACGGGAATGTATGAAGCCAAAAGACCTGTTTCGCTACGGCTGCACCAACCTGTTCCGACGAAAGACCCGCACGGCGCTGACAGCCCTATCCATGGCGGTGGGCGTCATGTGTATCGTGGTGCTGATCTCCGTAGGTCTGGGCTATGAGCAGGCGTACCGCGAGAGCATCGAGGCGCTGGGCAGCCTGACAAAGATCGACGTGACGCCTGCCACCAGCGACTACGGACGCAAGGCGCTGCTGAACGACAAGGCGCTGGAGGCGTTCCGGGGCATCGACGGTGTGGAGGCGGTAACGCCGGTCTATCAGCAGTCCGCCTACATCGTGTCCGGCAACTATGTCAACATGGTGCGCGTCTACGGCATTGACATGACCACGGCGGAAAACTTCATGCTGACGCCGGAGCGGGGCGTTATGGCCGAGGACGGCACGCGCCTGCATCCGGAGGTACTGTTCACCGACGATGTGGCCGCCGGACTTGCCAACAAGGCGAAGGACTGGGAGCTGGCGGTGGACGAGAACGGCAACGCCCTCATCGATCTGCTGGAGGTGCCTGTCCGCATGACCTTTGATTCCTCCAGCCTGACCGGCGAGCCGAAGGCCGACACCGACGGACGGGCACTGCCCTCCAGTAACCTCTATACCCTGCGGGTGACAGGCATCTGCTCCACCCTGAACAACAACTTCGCCACCGCCGCGTTCATGTCCTTCGACCGCTTGCAGGAGATGACGCAGGCCAACGCCAATTACATGGGCGCCACCGCCCAGACCAAGACGGCGGAGGAGAAGGCCAACGGCCCTACCTATGATCTGGTATGGGTGAAGGTGAAGAACGTCAACGATGTGCAGCGTATTGTCAAGCTGATTCGTGACACGGGGCTGAACACCTATTCCCTCAACGATATGCTGGAGACGGTGCGGACGCAGTCCCGGCAGATCCAGGGGATGTTGGGCGCGCTGGGCGGCATCGCTGTCCTGATCTCCGCCATCTGCGTGGCAAACACCATGATGATGTCCATTACGGAACGGACGCGGGAGATCGGCGTGCTGAAGGTGCTGGGTACCGTTCGCAGCGACATCTTCAAGATGTTTCTCTCGGAGGCACTGATCGTAGGCGTGATCGGCGGCGCGGCAGGCTTGGTGCTGAGCTTTATCGCCAAGTGGCTGATACCGGTGATCTTCGCGTCCCGTGAGCTGCGGTGCGTGCTGCCTTGGTGGCTGGCGGTCTGCGGCGTGGTGTTTTCCGGCTGCGTGGCCATTGCCGCCGCATGGATCCCCGCACGAAAGGCAACGCTCATCAGCCCCAACGAGGCCATCCGCTCTGAGTGAGGTGACGATATGAAAAAGACAACACACAATTTCAAAAAGCCGCTGCGCAGTGCCCTCGCCATGGCACTGGCACTGGTGATGACCCTTTCTCTGACAGTGCAGACTTTCGCGGCAGTTGGTACTTGGCCAGCCACCGGTACGGCCAGCGGTGACAGGTATTTGCAAAACAGTGGTACTTTCTATAACGGCAGTGCTGTAATGGCCCCGCTATATGCCAATTTTGGCGGCTTTATCAATGTATACGGCGTGCCGAAGGGCTCCGCTGCAAGCTCCTATGTCATGACGCCGACCTCCATTGACTTTGGCGGCAACATGAGTTCGAAAAATAATACCGCCGACCTGGAGCTGAACAAAGCCTACAACTTCTCGAAGCCGATTTGTTATAACCTTACTGCAGCAGATGGACGGACATTCCCGGTTTATACCTTTGCGGCGGAGGCAACCAGCAAGGATACCTGGACAGAAGCGAATACCCAGGAACTGCTGGGTATGGCGGAGCTGTTCGCGGATACCTATCATCAGCTCTATCTTGTAATAGATAAGATCAATGCGGCAAAGACCAATATCGGCGCGTATCATCCGGCCAATGCGGATATGCTCGGCACACTGGGATACTGGCTAGGCATGGATACCGCCTTTTATGACGACGATACTGTCGGCATGGGAGGCAACCGTCTCTTTGACTCCTATGAAGCAAAGTGGCGTGCGGGCGGCGAGGAGGCCGTTCAGTTCATGCGGGAATATCTGCAAAAGTATATTGCTAAAAAAGGCTATAGTCGGGTCAGCCCCGCGGCACTGCGGATCATCTATGAGCAGATCGTTCCGGAGTATCTTGCCTATGCTGAGCAATGCCGCATCAAGGAGCCGGTCATTGACCGTGTGACCATCGGCGGTTCGGTGGGCCGCATCAACACAGATACCCGTACAGTAACGGTAAAGCTGCCGGAGAATGTGGATCATTCCAAGCTGACGGTGGAAGTCGAGGTCGGCGCCGGACTGACCGCCAACTCCGTGGCGGGTTCTGTGGCCCAAGGGTCTTTGGCCTATCAGGTAACACCCTATGATCCGGCATACGGCACGAAATACAATGCACTGAGCGCCACATGGCGTATCGTCATCGAAACGGGAGAGCCGGATAACCTGGTCACCTCCTTCGCCGTCACCACAGGTGGCGTGACACGTTATGGCAAAATCGACGAGACCAACAAGACGATCTCCCTGAATCTGCCGGAGGGCACCGACCTGAGTGCCATCACGCCGGTGGTCGTTCATACCGGCACGGCGGTCACGTTAGAGGGTTCGGCCCTTGACGGCAGCGGTTCTTTCGATTTTACTAATTCCGAGTTAACGCCCCTGACGTTGACGGTGGCCAACAGCAATTTTGATCTGCACACCCACTACAAGGTAACCATCACAGCCAGAAAGTCCTCGGAGAATTACATCACCGCCTATAGGCTGGGTGACGCAGAGGGCGCGATCAATGGCGACAACATTGCCATCACCATCCCTTACGCCATGGATCTGGCGGTTGCAAAGCCGGAGATCACCGTTTCCGAGTTTGCGGTGCTTACCGCACCTGATACGCTGAAGGTGGGCGACAATACCTACACCGTCACCTCGGAGGACGGCAGCAAACGCACCTACACCGTTACCATTACCCGCGCGGCGGTAGCTACCGGCAGGCAGATCCTGTCCTTCACCTACGGCGCGGTGGCAGGCACGATCGATCAGGTGAATGGTACGATCTCACTGGTGCTGCCCTCCGGGACAAGCACCACCTTTGCGCCGGCTATCCGCGTATCGGATTTCGCCACGGTCACACCGGCCTCCGGTGAAGCGCAGGACTTCAGCAAGCCGGTACAGTACAAGGTCAAGGCGCAGAACGGCTCCACCAATACCTATACCGTCACTGTAACAGTTTCTCAGGAGCAAGTAGAGAATCCTTACAAGGCGGATATGGAGTCGCTGGTGCGGAAGATCACCACGCGGTACAGCCAAACAACGGCAGGCGCGTGGGAGGACTGGGAATGGATGAACCTGGGCTTCTACCAGAAGAAGCTGGGTAATCTTGACGACGGCTTCTCCATCGCGGAGTGCATCAAGCGGCTGGACACCACCACCAATGTGGCCATGACCAACATTGACCGTAAGATCATGACACTGACCGCCCGCGGCATCGACTGCTCAAAGCTTTCCCAGTACAACAACGGCGAGCCCTTTATTGACGCCAAGGGCAACGAGGTGGACGATCTCGCCGCAGTCCTCTATAACTATACGGGCGGATACACCATCAATGGTCCCATCTTTGCCCTGAACGCACTGGATATGGGCAACTATACTATCCCTGAAAACGCCGTGTGGACGCGGGAAAAGCTGCTGGAGACGCTCCTGAACCACAAGTATCTGTCGGACAACCTCGGCTTGGATATGGTCACCATGCTGATGCAGTCTATCGCGCCCTATCAGAACGATCCAGTGTACGGCGAGCGGGTCAAGGCTAAGCTGTGGGAGGGCTTTGACATTGTTATGGACAGCTTTGGCACCGACCCCTTCGACAACCCCTTCGGCGTCCAGTGGAAGGGCGTATATACCTCCGAGGGTGCGTCCCAGATCATCTGCGCTCTTTCCGCTATGGGCGTTGACGTCCACACGGATGTGCGCCTCAATAACGGAAAGGACAGCGTACTGACCTCGTTCCTCAACTACGCCGACTTTGACGAGGGCTATTTTGCCCACAGCAACACGACGCCCAAGAACGCCATGGGCACCTATCAGGGTTGCTATGCCACACAGTGGTATCTGGGCTTCCTGAATGGCGGCGGCGCAGGGCATCCCTATTCCCTGTATTACCAACGCTTCGACTTTTCCCGTAAGCTGTCCACCGAGGCGGACATTACCTCCTTTACACTGGAGGGTAAGAGGGGCGTGTTTACCACCGAGGGCGGAGACAACATCATCACCGTGACGCTGCCTGCCGGTACGCCGCTGAACGACATGCACCCGCAGCTTCAGCTGTCTGACTATGCCACGCTCCTTGCACCGGATCTTGCCGGCGGCATCACCTTTGTGAAGGATACCAAGACCGCCTTCACCGTGCAGGCGGAGGACGGCAAGACCACTAAGACCTACTATGTGGTAGTCAAGCTCTCGGATGAGGAAAAGCCCTCCGGCGCGGAGATCTACACCGACACCATTATGCTGAAGGACGCCAATATCCTGCGGGATCTGGATATTCTGGGCAAGAATATCACCGCTGGCGCGGACAGCACGGATATTGAGCTGCTGCTTGACGCAGGAAAGGACACCTCAAATCTGATGATCTACGCCCGCCTCTCCTATGGAGCCACTGCTTCGCCGGCACTGGATGGGAAGAAGGGCATGAACCTGTCGGACTGGACGACCTTCACCATCACTTCCGGTGACGGGACGAATACCCGGACGTACCGCATCAAGGCCACGGCACGGACGCAGGCGTCTATCTCCGCCTTCAGCCTTACCATCGGCGGCACGGTCTATGAGGGCGTTATTGACAACAAGGCCAACACCATTACCGTGTCCGGTGTGGACGACAGCAAGCTGTCAAGCACCTCCTTCACCCCGGATGTGACGCTGGGGCCGGAGACACTGGTCTGCTCTCCTGCCCCCGGTCTGGCGCAGGACTTCTCCCGCACGGTGCAGTACATCGTGGCGGGCAATGAAAAGGTGCTGTCCCGCACCTACACCGTCTCCGTGCTGAATAAGGCGGGTCAGCTGATCTCCGGCAGCGGCGGTGGAGGCGGCAGCGATCCTGTAACGCCGGCCACCGGCGCGAAGATCACGGCCTTTTCCGTGCTGGGCGTGGACGGCGTCATCAACCAGAGCGCAGGCACCATCACCGTAACGCTGCCTGCCGGTACGAACGTGACGGCGGTAGCCCCCTCCGTTACCGTGACAGCGGGTGCGGTGGTCAGCCCTGTGCCCGGCGAGGTGGTGAACCTTACCGCTCCGATGGTCTACACCGTGACGCTGGGCGAAGAAGCCAGCCGCTATACCGTCACCGTGACCTTCGAGCGCAGCGTTTCCCAGCAGCTTTGGGACGAGCTGGGCAACAACTCGGATGTGGCGGATCACCAGACCAGCCACACCAAGCGGGATTGGAGCTGAGTGCCATGAGGAAAAGAAAAACTGTATTTCTATTGCTGGCATGCCTGCTGCTGACGCTGGCGGCGGGCTGTGGGAAAGTGCCCCAGCAGCCGCAGGAGCGCAGCAAGTGGGATATTCTCTCCGCACGGTGCGGCGAGGCGGAATGCATGGTGTCCGTCACCAAGAATTGGGGAGGACAGGAAACTGGACTGAGCTGTGTCGTGACCATTCCCCGCAGCGAGGGCATGGACATGACCGCCGTCCCGCTGACACTACAGCTTTCCAAGGGCGCGACGCTGGACGAGACTGAGCCGTGCATCGTATCCATTGACGGTATGTCGCTGGTGGTGGATCTGACGGTTAGCGACCCTTGCATCACCGTGCAGAACGAGGGCTATACCCGCACCTACTGCCTGCGGCTCAAGGAGGCGATGGGATGAAGCGTATAGTATGCTTGCTGATCGCCGCGCTGAGCGTAAGCCTGCTGCTGGGCGGCTGCGGCCAAAACAGCGATCCGTTGGCTATCCGGGAGTTTATCATCGGCGACAGCATCGGCACGGTGGAACAGCGCAGCAGCGGCAAGGACGCGGAATACGTCATCTGCATTACACTGCCGATAGAAACGGATTTCCAGAACTGCACCGCCAACATTACACTGGCGGACGGCGCGTCCGTCAATGGCGATAGTCCCTGCCTAAAGGCAGATTTGGGCGGCCGCATGGTGCTGGATCTGACGCTGGAACATCGGGATCTGATTATAGAGAATGGGTCAAGCAGCCGTTCCTACGGCTTTGAAATAGGGCTGAGCCGGTAACGGCTCATGATAGAAAAGAGGTGATGCATGGGATTACGGCGTTCCCTGCGCAGAAGAGATCAACAAAAAATTAACAGAAGGAGAACGAACATGAAAATGACGAAGAAGATCACCGCATTGTTGTTGGCTCTCGTTATGGCGCTGTCGCTCAGCACCATGGCATTTGCCGACGGCACCACGACGACCACGACCGGGAAAGTAACCCGCACGACCGTCAATTCCATTGACGCCGTGTCCTCCGTCACCATTGGCGGCACCACCGCCTATTATGAGAAGGACAGCAATACCGGCGACCAGATCTATATCCGCGCCATGGTGGCCGGCGGCTCCGAGTATGGCCTGAAGAGCACCAACGTGGTGATCAACCTGAGCAATGCCGGCGCCACCATCAACGGCGACCTTGCCTTCACGGGTGCGGGAAATGTCCGCACGGCGACGAATGTGAACCTGCTCAACAAGGTCTATACCGTGATCATCAGCACCTCCGAGGGCGGCGTCACGACCAGCAAGACCTATAAGCTGGCTGCCGGCTTGCCCAATGGTGTTGTTGCCATTGCCCCCAACGACCCTCTGCGCATTTCCAATTTGATCTTCGGCAATGTGGGTGCCACCTTCACTGCGACCAACGCGCAGAATCCCCTCATGGGCAATACCGTGTCGAACACGAATAGCAAGTGGACCTTCGTGAGCTACAAGGCTGAGGCTGATCTAAATACTGCTATTACAAACAGAGAGTCTGTTTCGGCTATCCTCAAAGTACCTACCGGAACTACTGCTTCTGGTGGATGCTTGGGTACCACGACTGTAAGCAACACAGCGAGTGTCACGCTGAATCTCAAGGACGGTACTCCCTTTGTGAATGTGACAAATGGCGACGAGACCCGCAAGTTCTATATCTTTGTGACCGATCCCGGTACGTTCAAAGTGAAGTATGGCATTGACTTTACCGAGGCCATGACTGACACCACCTACTACACTGGCTCCGTAAAGACTGCGGTGGATAATCTGTATTCCCAGGCCAAGGAGTTTTTTGGTGTTACTGACGGTCAGACCTACGCTGCTTATGGTGAGCGTATTGTGAATTCCGGCGAGACCGTGATGGACATCATGCACAAGTTTGCAGTCAAATATGGTTATACCTCTGAGGTTCCCGCGAACTGCACCTACATGGCAACCCTGAACGGCATCGGTGAGTTTACTTTTGGGCAGTACTCCGGCTGGATGTATACTGACGGCCCCACTTGGGTCAGCGGTGCGGCTGACTTTACCAAGTGGAACACTCCCGCTGTGGGTGGCGCCAGCTATACCCTGAGCGCGGGTAACGAGATCTGCTGGTTCATTTGCTGCGACTATAGGCATCATCCCTGGGGCTGATGCACAGGTAGAAGATAAAAAATGAGCAGTAAGGAGGGCGGGGCTTTCCGCCCCGCCCTCCTTACATTAGAACTGGAGAATGTTTATGAATAAATTGAAGCGCATATTGATTCTCGGCCTGATAGCCATTTTGTGCTTCAGTGTGATCCCGACAACGGTTGCCTATGCGGACTCTCAGCCGTTTTCCATCACAGGAAGTGATGGAAATACATATACTCCCGTAAAAACAGATATCGCGGCAGAACAGGAGGGTGAAATCCACCCTACGGTATATTGCCTGTGGGTTCCTGAAGATGTTGCGAACCTGACGATTCGGGCAGCGGACACTTACACGACAATAGAATGTTCATGCGGTAAGGGAACACTAACAAGTGAAAATGGCGAAAATGTACTATCACTGCCAACAAGCGAACACGACTCTTTCTGCCTGCAACTGTGGTTGAGTTTAGGTAGTTACCCCGGATATGAGAAATATATTGATGGGAGTTGCGAAAACCTGATTCAGGTAAAAGTGGCCGCTATAAATGGCGGAGTTGTCACTGAGATCAACTACATCCTGATTCAGGTCGGTGGAACGAAATTGATTGAGGATTCCCAGCCGTTTACGATCACAGGAAGTGACGGAAATACATATACTCCCGTAAAGACAGATATCGCAGTTCAGGATGGCGAAATCGTCCCCACGGTATATTGCCTGTGGGTTCCCAAAGATGTTGCGAACCTGACGATTCGGGCAGCGGACACCTACAAAGAAATGGTATGTGAGTGCGGTCAGCAGGGGCCGGTAACAAATGAGAATGGCGAAAATATAATGTCATTGCCAACAAGCGGGCACAGCGAATTTTGCTTGAAAATCTGGTTGGGTATTGGTAACTACCCCGGATATGAGAAATATATTGATGGGAATTGCGAAGACCTGATTCAGGTAAAATTGATTGCTAAAAATGACGGAGTTATCACCGAAATCAACTACATCCTGATTCAGGTCGGCGGCTCTGTCCCAACAGAGGATACAACGCCTCCGGAACTCAGTTTGATTGCAAACGGTGTGCAGCGCACAGGAGAAACAACAGCCACCGTTAAATTTACCTCCAGCGAGGCCGGTACGGTTTACTATTCTCTCGTTTCTGCTGACGCTGTGGACACGTCCACCGCTGGTACGGCAATGGTCAGCGGCGAGAATACGCTGAATATCACCGGAATTACAGCCGATGCGACAACAGTCTATATCAAGGCGAAAGACGGTTCGGGCAATGTTAGCGAGTCTACGTTGGAAGCTGCGGTTCCGGCCTATGAAACCACTTATGAGATTTATCTGGGCCTTTGGAGCCATGCACAATATTACGATTTGGGCTATCGGGTCGCCAGTGTGACCGCGGACGGGAGACCTCTTAGCATGAGCGGAATAAGTGAGGTCGAATGCAGCGGCGTAAAGGCGGGACAAACGGTCAAGGTCACGCTTTACATTCCGGAAACCGGTAAGGAGCTGGCGTCGGTTTCCCTGATCACGAATGACGGAAATAATACGCCAATCAACGCGACCATTGACGGCACGGAAAACAGCTTCACCTTTACCATGCCGGCGGCCAATGTGCGCACGGCGATCGGTGAAAGCTTTACCCTCAAGGATTCTTCGATTGTGCGGTATAGTCTGAAATCGGGTGTTTCCCTGCTGTACAGCAATGTTGGAGATATCGAATCGAACCGTCAAGGCACAGTGACCTTCACTGATTCCAACGGAGTAACGCTGATGCAGGCACAGCCCGGTCAGCAGGTAACTGTGACTGCGCAGCCGGTGCCGTATACGGCAGGCGATGTGTTCCATCGGAAATTTGTGTGTTGGAAGGGTATTAAGGGCATTGAGGTCAGCACCGAGGATCAGTTGAACCCCTCCTTCACGTTTACCATGCCGGCAAGTGATGTCTATTTGTTTGCGGAAATCAACAATGTCGGAACGGAGATCACGTGGAAAACAGAACCTTCGGATGTGACCGATATTAAGCTGGAAGACCTTGGCAGCAACTACAGCCCGTTTACCTTCGCTGACGGTGCCACCTTGCATGCTTTTCCGATAGTGGAAGAGGGCTGGTGGTACCGGTACGAATTCACCGGCTGGACGGTGGAGCGTGATGGAGCGACATTGCCGGACTCCGAAGTGAGCACTTCGCTAGTCAACTCCAGCCGCCCGAAGGGGTCGTTCGGCTATGCGACAAAAGTGGAGTTCAAGGCAAGCGGCGAGAAAATGATCGTCACGGCCAACTTCCGTGAGCGTGCTTTTGCCAGCGTTACCGCCGTGGCGGATGCGACCATGGGCAGCGCTACCGTTGCTGTGGGCGACAGTACCCCCGCAGAGACCCAATCTGTTGTCTACGAGGGTCAGACCGTTACCCTGACCGCCACCCCCGGTAATCGCTACACGCTGACCGGCTGGGAGGTCAAGGACACGAACAACACCACTGTGGAATACCGCGTTGCGGAGGATGTCAACGTTGCCACATTCATCATGCCTGCCACCAAAGAGAACATCACCGCAAAGGCGATCTTTAAAGTCGATCCCGACAAGGCCAGCCCCGCCTGCGATCTGAGCAATGTGACGCTGGACATTCCCGGTGCCACCAGCGAGCGCAACGGCACCAAGTATACCATCAAGGTTCCGGCTGACACAGACGAAGCCGCGCTGGCGCAGGCGGTACTGAATCTTGAGATCTCCGAGTATGCCGCTGTGAAGAAGACCGGCGAAGCCGACAACTGGCCCGCAGCGGGCAAATCCTGTGGTATGAAGTTGGATACGCCGGTGACCTTCACTGTCACCGCCGAGGACGGCAAGACCACGCAGGACTACACGGTGACCATCACCAAGGCCAAGAGCAGCGAGAAGAATATCACCGCAGCTGTGCTGCTGGATCAGACCGGCGACATCACACCGCTGGCAGTGGGAACGGTCAGCGAAGATAAGATCATTTTCACGCTGCCCTCTAATACGGATAAGGCCGTGCTGAACAGCATCGGCATGAAGTATCTAAAGCTGACCTATCCGGAAACCGCTACCGCAAAGATGGTGAATTCCGATGGGCAGGACGCTTACGGCGATACTACCGGCTCCAGCAAGTGGCGCAACGGCGATGTGATGTGTAATATGTCGCTGAACACACCGGCCAAGTTCATCATTACCGCCGAGGATGGCTCCACCAAGACCTACACGGTGACAATCAAGTACACCGCACCCAATGCCCCCACCCTGTCCAACGGCTCCGCCACCCGCACCAGCAAGACCGCTGCAACCGTGAAGTTCACCTCCAGCGAGGCAGGCAGCTACTTCTATCAGGTGGTGGATCACGGTGCGGCAGCGCCCACGGTGGATACCAGCAAGAACGGCACATCTGCCGTCAAGGGTGAGAACACCATCACCCTCAGCAATCTGACCGGGGACGCCCGTGACATCTACATCGTTGTTGTGGGTGCAGCCGGAGGCGAGAGCACTGCCCTGAAGGTGGAGATCCCCGCCTATGGCAGCGGCAGTGAAACGCCGGATACCGGTAAGTTTACCATCACGATTAACGCACCCAAGGGCGGCACCATTACCACCAACCGCACCAAGGCGGATAAGGGCGACGAGATCATCGTCACCGTAACGCCCGACAGCGGCTATCAGATGGTGGCGGATTCGCTGACCTACACGCTGGCTGTTGATGGCGGTGAGACAGTGAAAATCACCAACAACCGCTTTACTATGCCTGCAGGTAATGTGACCATCACCTGCAAGTGGGAGACGGCCACCACGACTGTCAAGGGCATCACCAGCTTCTCCATCAACGGTGTGGCCGGTGCGGTGAACAACAGCACCAATACCATTACCATCACCATGCCCCGCGGCACGGATGTGACAAAGCTGACTCCCACTATCTCCACCAACGGCGTTAAATCCCTCACGCCTGGCAGTGGCGAGACAGTGAACTTCACCAACTCCGTGACCTATACGGCCACCATGGAAGATGGCAGCACCAAGACCTATACTGTCACGGTTTACGTGGAAAAGGGTACGCTGGCCGACCAGTTCTGGGACAAGCTGACGGACTTCGTCAACCAAGTCCCTTGGTGGGAGTATGCCGAAAAGCAGCAGAGCACCAGCAAGTATCCCAAGTATTGGTAAGTAGTTTTCTCTGCGCAAAGAAAGACGTCGGCAGATGCCGACGTCTTTCTCTTGCTGAAGATATATGGTTTTGCAGATAAATACCCAGCTATCTTTCTCCATCGTCAATCAAAAGAAGATCGTCCCGTGTTGCGGCATGA
>ERZ791794.1129-NODE-1129-length-14562-cov-3.510168_pt1 | contig 14562 bp, 8 predicted proteins | sample MGYA00510312_ERZ791794 | MGnify/ENA primary metagenome ERZ791794 (study PRJEB30046, sample SAMN00791977) | human gut metagenome | study: EMG produced TPA metagenomics assembly of the A metagenome-wide association study of gut microbiota in type 2... | reverse complement strand
GGTAATTTGACAAATCTTCGACATTTCTATCTTATTTTTATAGTTTTAATCTATACTTCTTTCAAACAGAGCGCAAAGTAAGCACTTTTATAGATATAAAACAAGCATTTCTTAAATAAATTCATTACTCAGCAGTAATTTTTCTTCATTTCACCAATTTTCGAAGTAACAGAAGAGCATTATTACCTGCTCTCTCCACATTCATTTCTCTTCCGCGGTCAGTTTCCTGCTTCATAGTGCAAATTTCATTTTTATAGGCAGCAGCAATCCAGACTGTACCAACAGGCTTCTCCTTAGTACCTCCACCAGGACCTGCGATACCCGAAGGGCGACTGCACAATCAGTTTTCAGCGCTTTCATCGCACCTTTTACCATCTCAATTACGGTTTCCTCGCTTACAGCACCTTTCTTTTCAAGCGTTTCCATCGACACACCCAGCAATTTCATCTTTACTTCATTAGAGTATGCCACTACACTTCCTTTAAAATATTCCGAACTTCCGGCAACCGAAGTAACACGGGCTGCAATACTTCCACCGGTGCAACTTTCTGCGGTGGAAAGGGTCAATTTCTTCTTTTTCAGAAGTTCCCCAATCAGAATCTCAATCGGTGTATCTTCTTCATCCAAAATATCTTCACCTAAAATGGCTTCCAATTTGGCGCTCTCAACATTTAAGTATGTCTCTACTTCCTGACGATCTTGTCCACGTCCTGTCAATCTCAAACGAATCAAACCGGGTTTAGGCAAGTAAGCAAGTTTAATACAAGACGGCAGCGCCACCTCCCAAGCCTCCAGTTTTTCAGCCAGCACTGATTCCGGATAGTTTTGCACAGTAAAAGTACGATGTACAATGGCATCTGTATGAAACTTTGCGCACAAACGAGGAATCACTTCTTCACTCATTACCGTAGTCATCTCCTGAGGAACACCGGGCATGGAAACAAGCACTTTACTATCCTTTTCAAACCAACTGACAGAGGCACTTCCCACCCGATTATTAATGACCGTACAATTCTCTGGCACCATCGCCTGACTCTTATTCAACGCATTCATCGGTATTTTTCCAGCTAATACCCGCTTCACATTTTCAAATACAGCCTCACTAAAAATCAGTTTGGTACCAAAATATTCACAAAGGGTTTGTTTGGTGATATCATCCTTAGTAGGACCCAAACCACCTGTCATCAATACAATATCCGCCCTTTTCATCGAGGCATCCACTGCTTCGGTTATCTCTTCTGCACGATCACGTACAGACACTACACGAATAACTTCGATACCGACTTTATTTAATTCGCGTCCCATCCATGCCGAATTAGTGTCAGTCACCTGACCTATCAGCAACTCATCACCGATGGTTATTATCTCTGCAAACATGATTTTTTTTATTTAACTTTCTCAATATTATAGATAGAAGAAGAAAGATCTACCCTCTTTTCTTTTATAAAGTCACACGTGAATAAGCCGGCAATTCCATAGGACAGAAGTCTTTATCCTGATATTTAAAATATCCCGTAATAGCGATCATTGCAGCATTGTCCGTGGTATAGCTAAACTTTGGAATAAAAATCTTCCAGCCATACTTCTCCGCATGCTCACGGAAAGCATTACGCAAACCGTTATTGGCGGACACACCACCTGCTACAGCTACCTCGTTAATTTTATACTGTTTGGCTGCTTTACGGAGTTTATCCATCAATATATCTACAACAGTCGCTTCAAGAGAAGCGGCTAAATCAGTCTTATGATGTTCGATGAAATCGGGATCTTCTTTCATCCAATCACGCAACGAGTAAAGAAACGATGTCTTCAATCCACTAAAACTATAGTCCAACCCCGGGATGTGGGGTTTGCTGAATGTATAAGCCTTCGGATTGCCCTGACGTGCCAAACGGTCAATAATAGGACCGCCCGGGTAACCAAGCCCCATCACTTTTGAACATTTGTCAATAGCTTCTCCGGCAGCATCATCAATTGTCTGTCCCAAAATCTCCATATCATTGTATGCCTTCACCAGTACGATTTGAGAATTACCTCCGGACACCAACAAGCAAAGGAATGGGAAAGTGGGTTGTTCATTCTCTTCACCCTCTTCTTTAATGAAATGTGCTAATACATGTCCTGTCAGATGATTAACATCAATCATGGGAATGTTTAATGAGCGGGCAAACCCTTTCGCAAAAGATACTCCCACCAGCAACGATCCCATCAGTCCGGGACCTCTCGTAAAAGCTACCGCACTCAATTCCTCTTTCGTCACCCCTGCACGTTTCAATGCTTCATGCACCACAGGTACTATATTTTGCTGATGCGCACGTGATGCTAATTCGGGTACTACACCACCGTAAGCTTCATGCACCGCCTGACTGGACACTACATTCGACAACAGAAAACCATCTTTTATTACCGCAGCCGACGTATCGTCACAGGAAGACTCAATTCCTAATATAATTGTACTCATACGCTTTTTGATATTTAAACGATGCAAAAGTAATGATAAAAGTAGGATTCATAACGAACTATTTTATATTTTTGTTCGCAAAATAAAAACAACCGCTTATCAGAACGCTGAAGAAGACTGTACGCTGGGTTATCGGTATTATATTAGGTGTATATATCGGAACTATCATTTTGCTGAATATTCCTTTTATTCAGCGAAATATGACCACGTTTGTCGCAAAAGAACTATCCCGGACATTAGGTACTGAACTGACTATCGGTAAGATAGATATCGGACTATTGAATCGTATCATCATAGACGATGTGCTGCTCGACGATCAATCGGGCAAAGAGATGCTTAAAATTACTCGTCTTTCCGCCAAGTTTGATATTATCCCCCTATTCAACGGAAAAATCGCAATCAGCAGTGTACAATTGTTCGGCTTTAACATCAACCTGAACAAACCTACTCCGAATACGGACCCTAATTTCAAATTTGTCCTTGACGCATTTGCCTCTAAAGACACAGTAAAAACAGACAAGAGCCTCGACTTGCGTATCAACTCTATATTGATACGCCGTGGTAAGTTGGCTTACGATGTACTGTCGGAAAAAGAAACTCCCGGAAAGTTCAACCCCAAGCATGTCAAATTGCATAATATCATTGCCAACATCTCTCTCAAAGCACTTCAAGGCGATTCGATCAATGCGGCCATCAAACGGCTAAGCGTGGATGAACAATCGGGCTTTGAGCTGAGAAAGTTGAGCCTGAAAGTCATAGCTAATGACAGAGGCATGAAAATAGAGAATTTTGCTATAGAAATGCCGGGTACCGAAATGAAAATGGATACCATTCAGATGGAATATGACAGTTTGGGAGCACTCAATCATTTTGCCGATGAAGTCCGCTTCTCTTTCCGTACTCTGCCATCCTACGTGACCCTGAATGATATTTCAGCTTTTGTTCCGGCACTATCCAACTTTAAAGAAAAGCTGGATCTGGGCATCGATGTAGAAGGTACACTCAACCAGTTGAACTGCAAAACGCTGGAAATTAATGCAGGCGATAAATTCCGACTGAAGGGAGATGTCTCTTTACAGGATCTATCACGCCCGCAAGATGCCTATGTATACGGGCATCTTGCCAATCTATCTGCTAATAACGATGGAATCGGATTCCTGGTACGCAACCTGAGTCCGCATTACAATGGGGTTCCTCCTATTCTGCAGCGTTTAGGAAATGCTTCCTTTCACGGTGAAATATCAGGGTATTTCACAGATTTGGTCATGTACGGTCTGTTTCGTACCAACATTGGTTCTGTCCAAACTGACTTAAAGCTCAGTTCCGATAAGGCCAAAGCCTTGTTTTCTTATTCGGGAGGTGTAAAGACCACCGACTTCGCACTGGGACAGTTGCTGGATAACAAGCAACTGGGCAAAATTACCTTTAATCTGAATGTTCAAGGCAGCCACTACCGTAACCAGTACCCCGCCATCACGCTAAAAGGCCTGATAGCTGCCCTCGAATACAGTAATTATAAATATGAGAATATCACACTCGACGGAGAGTTCGAACGTGGCGGCTTCGACGGAAAGGTGGCACTGGATGATGAAAACGGTTCGATACATTTAAATGGTAACATCAATGTAGTCGAGAAAATCCCGACTTTCAACTTCAATGCTGTAATAGATAAAGTACGCCCGCACGACTTGAACCTGACCAAGGATTATCCGGACGCAGAATTCTCTCTGAAGCTGAAAGCTAACTTCCGTGGCGGTTCCATCGATGAAATGATAGGTGAAATCAACATAGACAGTCTACAATTCACCGCACCCGAAAAGAATTACTTTCTGGATAATATCAACATCATAGCCACTCGACAAGACAAACAAAACCAACTGAAACTGACCTCCAGTTTCCTGAAAGCAAGTATTGAAGGCAATTATCTGTACCACACACTTCCGGCAAGCGTAATGAATATTATGCGGCGATACATTCCTTCATTGATCCAGCCGGATAAGAAGCCGATTGAAACGAATAACAACTTCAGTTTCGATGTCCACATATTCAATACAGAACTGCTGTCTACCGTATTCGACATCCCATTGAAGATATATACTCACTCGACTGTAAAAGGTTACTTCAATGACCAGGCACAGCGGCTGCGAGTAGAGGGCTATTTCCCCCGGCTACAATATCAAAACACGTTTATCGAGTCCGGACTGGTGCTCTGTGAAAATCCTACTGACCAGTTCAAGGCCAAGATACGGTTCAATAACCTGAAAAAAGAGAGTGCCGTAAGCATCTCACTGGATGCGCAAGCCCAAAATGATACCATAAGTGCCAACATCAATTGGGGCAATAATACCATCAATACTTATAGCGGACGATTATCCGCTGCTGCCAGCTTCTTCCGCAAGGCCGAAGAAAAGTCGGCACTGAAAACAGTCGTAGACATTAAGCAGACAGACATTATCCTGAACGACACTTTGTGGCAGATTCATCCGTCACAAGTAGTAGTAGACTCGGGCAAAGTAGATGTAAACGATTTCTATTTCTCGCATAAAGACCGTCACATCCGCATCGACGGACGCATCTCGGAACATGCCGAAGATACACTGAAGGTAGACCTGAAGGACATCAATGTGGGTTACGTATTCGATGTGGTAGATTTTGACGATGTGGACTTTAAAGGAGATGCCACCGGAACGGCATATGCCAGTGGCATTTTGAAGGAGCCGGTCATGAATACCCGCTTACATTTTAAAAACTTCACTTTCAATGATGCTTCTTTGGGAGCAATGGATATTTACGGAGCATGGGAGAACGACAAACGTGCCATCTTCCTTGATGCTCACATGGAAGAAGAAGGGCTATCGAAAACGCACGTCATCGGGCACGTCTATCCGTTAAAGCCGGAAAGTAAACTGGATTTGAATATAGAAACGGAGCATACAAACATTCAGTTCCTCCAATATTTCATGCGTTCCATTGTCGAAGACCTGCATGGACGTACCAGCGGCAAAGCTCATTTCTATGGAAAATTCAAGGAACTCAACATCGAAGGGGATCTGATGACAGATGCGTCGTTGAAGATAGGAATATTAAACACATCATTTGCCGTAAAAGACACTATCCGTCTGTCCACCACCGGTATCACTTTCGACAATATACATATCGCAGATATGGAAGGGCACCAGGGCACAATGAACGGCAAACTGAATTTCAGGCATTTCAGGGATTTGAGCTATCACTTCGAATTCAACGTGAACAACATGTTACTGATGGACACGAAAGAAAGCTCTGATATCAACTTCTACGGAAAAGTGTATGGAACCGGCAATGCGATGCTGGTTGGCAATCCGCAGGAACTGCAAGTCAATGCAGCCGTCACGACCAACCGCAATACCAATTTTGTCTACATAACCAATGCCACTGCTTCAGCAGCCAGCAACCAGTTCATTAAGTTTATCGACAAAACTCCGCGCAGATTCGTTCAAGATTCCATCAATGTAATATCAGAATATGAGCGGCTGCAGCAGGAGATGGAGGAGGAAGAGACAAAAACGGATATCCGCCTGAATCTGTTGATAGATGCTACTCCGGACGCTACTATGAAAATTATCATGGACCCCATTGCCGGAGACTACATCAGCGGTAAAGGCTCCGGCAACATACGGACAGAGTTCTTTAATAAAGGAGATGTGAAAATGTTCGGAAACTACCGCATCAGCCAGGGTATTTATAAGTTCAGCTTGCAGGAAGTCATCCGCAAAGACTTTATCATAAAAGACGGAAGCAGTATCACTTTCAACGGTCCCCCGTTGGATGCGACGCTCGATATACAAGCCAGTTATACGGTGAACTCTGCTTCGCTGAATGACCTGATCCCCGATGCCGCAGACCCGATCACCCAGCAACCCAATGTAAAGGTGAATTGCATCATGAACCTGACCGGAATTCTCTGGCGCCCCAATATTAAATTAGGTATCGAACTCCCCAACGAACGGGACGAGATACAGACGCTGGTACGCAATTACATCAGTACGGAAGAGCAGATGAACATACAGATACTCTATCTGCTGGGTATCGGCAAGTTCTATCCACAGGAGAGTACCGGAGGCACCCAAAACTCCAATATGACATCGTCAGCCCTATTCTCTACCCTGTCCGGACAGTTAAACAATCTGTTATCGCAGGTATTCGATAACAACAACTGGAACATCGGAACGAATCTCAGTACCGGTGACAAAGGCTGGACGGACATGGAAATAGAAGGTATCCTGTCCGGACAGTTATTGAACAACCGTCTGATTATTAATGGTAATTTCGGCTACCGGGATAATCCGTTAGCTAATACCAATTTCATCGGAGACTTTGAAGCGGAATGGCTGCTCAACCGCTCAGGAGACATACGTCTGAAGGCGTATAATGAAACGAACGACCGTTATTATACACGAACCAACCTGACTACCCAAGGAATCGGTATCATGTACAAAAAAGATTTTAATAAATGGAGTGAACTTCTCTTCTGGAATAAATGGAAGTTGAGAAACCTGAGAAAGAAACAGGCTGCCGCACGAGACAGCATCCCGAATGACACGGTAAAGGACATCACCAAAGCTAAATCGGAAATGAAAAGAGAGCATCCGATGTGACGCTCTCTTTTCTTCAGTCTTTATTTTCGTATGTCTCTCTTACAAAGAAAGAATACAAAAACGGAAAGTGTATGAATACCGATAAAGGGATGTGAAGAAGATAGAACGATTAAAAGCCCTTATCGACAATAACCTTTCCGAAGGGAGTCAGAGCCAGTCCGGCAAGTTTGAAGTGTTGTCTCCCGAATGGTATACCAATGATTGTGATACAAAGCAGAATTCCCCATCCCAGGTGAGAGAGGCTGATCCAAATTCCACCAAGAAACAGCCAGACTATATTCATTATGATACTGAGGCAACCTCCCGAATCGGGGGTGCTCCTCACCTCTTTGCCGAACGGCCATAAAGCAAGCCCGGCCAGTTTCAGAGTCTGAAAGCCAAATGGAATACCAATAATGGTAACCATCATCAAGAGACTTGCAATAAGATACTCTATCGCAGTAAAAATGCCGCCACACAGCAGCCAGATAAGATTCAAGAATGGATTCATAGGCTATTAGAATAACGGTAGTAAAGAAAAAGGTCGGAAGTTCATTTAGGTACCTCCAACCTTTTTTCCTTATACCTTATATTAATTATTAATAAGAACGAGCAAATATCACACGGCAAGCAGAAGGTTTGCCGGTTACCATACACTTACCGGGCTCTTTGTCACCTTCAACAAACGAATCGAACGGGATACAACGAATAGTAGCTTTTGTCTCTTCCTTGATCTTCTCTTCTGTTTCCGTAGTTCCGTCCCAATGAGCCAGAATGAAACCGCCCTCTTCGATTTTTTCCTTGAATTCATCGTAGCTGTCTACCTTAGTGATACGTGAATCGCGATAAGTACGCGCTTTCTTGTAGATGTTGGCCTGAATCTCTTCCAACAGATTTTGAACATATGTCTCGATACCATCGCAAGTAACGGTCTCTTTCTCCAATGTATCGCGACGCATCACCTCCATCGTATTGTTTTCCAGGTCGCGTCCGCCCATTACCAGACGAACCGGTACACCCTTCAGTTCATAATCGGCAAATTTGAAGCCCGGTCGTTTGTTATCGGCATTATCATATTTGACCGAAATGCCCAATGCCTTCAGCTTCGCTACAATACCTTCTACCTTGGCATCAATCTGTTTCAGCTGCTCGTCATTCTTATATATAGGAACGATCACTACCTGAATCGGAGCCAGATGCGGAGGTAATACCAGACCGTTGTCATCCGAGTGGGTCATGATCAATGCACCCATCAGACGGGTAGAAACACCCCATGAAGTAGCCCATACGTACTCAAGCTTATTTTCTTTATTAACAAACTGCACATCAAACGCTTTCGCGAAGTTCTGTCCCAGGAAGTGAGACGTACCACTCTGTAACGCCTTGCCGTCCTGCATCATCGCTTCAATGGTATAGGTGTCAAGCGCACCGGCAAAACGTTCATTGGCCGACTTCACCCCTTTCACCACCGGAACCGCCATGTATTTCTCTGCAAAGTCAGCATATACATTCAGCATGCGGATTGCTTCTTCTTCTGCCTCCTCACGTGTTGCATGTGCCGTATGGCCTTCCTGCCACAGGAATTCTGCTGTACGGAGAAACAGTCGTGTACGCATCTCCCAACGGAAAACGTTTGCCCACTGGTTGCATAAGATAGGCAGGTCACGATAAGACTGAATCCAGTTTTTATAAGTATTCCAGATGATTGTTTCGGAAGTCGGACGGATAATCAGTTCTTCTTCCAACTTTGCAGCAGGGTCAACCACCACACCCGAACCATCTTCGGCATTCTTCAGGCGGTAGTGAGTAACTACGGCACACTCTTTGGCAAAGCCTTCCACATGCTCAGCTTCACGACTCAAGAATGATTTTGGAATCAGCAACGGGAAATAAGCATTCACATGTCCGGTTTCCTTAAACATATCATCCAGCTGACGTTGCATTTTCTCCCAAATAGCGTATCCGTAAGGCTTAATCACCATACATCCGCGTACAGCCGATTGCTCTGCCAAATCGGCTTTCACTACCAAATCATTATACCACTGCGAATAGTTTTCGCTGCGTTTGGTCAGGTCTTTCAGTTCTTTTGCCATTATATTTTTCTTCTTTTAAAGTTTTCTATCTTCAAAACAGGATGCAAAAATACTAAAAATGGGTGAACTGTGATCATTCTTTATCTATAATTTTAAGAGGGAACCCGGCAGGGCAGTTCATAAACAAGCCGGTTTATCGATTGACAACCGGCTTATTTATGATTTTTCAGAAAGCAGAATCACCACTTCTTGCCTTTTTCTTCCAACGGAAGTCCGTCACTGAATCCCATGGAAGCATGCGTACCGTCGCAAAACGGTTTATTGGACGACTGTCCGCAACGGCACAAAGTCACCCTGTTCCTGATTGTATAGCTTTTGCCATCCGCACTCTCTATGCGGATACCGCCTTTTACCCAAATAGGTCCGCTCACTCTGATTCCGGGATCCTCAATAATACCGATAGAGGGCTCAAAAGGCGGTTCGAAGACTTTTTGCGTCTCTTTGTCCCAAACGACGAGCCGCCCGGCAGGACAATGGCCAGCCTCTCGACGGACAAGTTCACGCTCTTCTTCCGTTTCAGCGAGTTGTACCAGATTCCAGATTCGGCCGCGTGCATCGCAGAAACGGGCAAAAGCACAATACTTTTCGTTATCGGCAAGCACCATGGCAGGGCCTTCCAATTCCTCGGCTTCTTCAAGTAACGGACGTTTGTTATTGGTTTCATTAGAGTCCCAATCGGTGGCACGCTTATGAGAACCGTCACAGAAGGGTTTATGGCGGGAATGCCCGCAACGGCACAGAGCTACCGGAGTGGCCGAACTGTCGAAACTCAGCCCGCGTTGATACACCCACGAAGAACCTTCTTCATTGGGAAGAATAATTTCCTGGTCAATGGGAGGATTACCATAAACAAGATAAGGGCCGTCAGGAGTTATTTTGATATAATACTTCTCGGGTGCTTGCCGACTGCCCTCTTCTACTAAAACTTCTTCTTTCTTAGTCATAATTTTACGCCATAAGGAGGTTTAACATATCCTTTATCGCTTAAAGAACAGATAGTCAAGCTAAAAAGTTTCTTATAACACCGTCTAACTTCTTACGGATTCGTTGATACCAAACCCGAAAAGTGCAAAGTCTCCCTTCACCGGATCATCCGGCCATATCTCCCGCAATGCATCGGTAATACAACGCGCAGTCTTCAGACATTTACGTGCATCGGTCAGTCCAAGATCGACTGAAATGCGATGCACATGCGTGTCGAGAGGAATAATCAGATCCGAAGGATCAAAACTCCGCCAGATACCCAGATCCACAGGAGAATCCCGACGAATCATCCAGCGCAGGAACATACACATCTTTTTCGCTTCGGAGGCACTTGCCAAAGCAGGCATCCCATTGATATGTCCGAACACGGATTGCAGTCTTTCCAACGGAGTACCCCAAGAAAGCGAATGGCACAAATGTGACTCCAGGTCTTCATGTTCCTGATAGGCCGCATACAAAGCCTGACAAAGTAAATAGAAATCGTTCCAGGAATAATAACGATAGAAGCTGGTTTTTACTCCTCGATATTTCTTCCACTCCTCATTAAGTATATACCGGTAAGGAGCATTCGAGAACAGTTCACGGTCAATCCGGTCGCCACTTTTGATAATAGCTTTCCGGTTTCCGGTAGCAATCCAAGAGACTACCAGGGCAGAGATCTCAATATCGGCCTTGCTGGTATAACGATGTGGAAACTGTATAGGGTCGTCCATAATAAATTCGGCTACCTCGTATTTATCTGCCAAAAATGCAAGTTTATTCTTTAGTTCCTGTTTCATAAACGTTAGAAGGTATGTACCAAAAAGAAACACCACAGATTACGCGGTTCTATACAGAACTCTGATAATGAGTCTGTAAAAGTACGTGGAATCTGTGGTGAAAACCTCTTACTGCAATCTCAGTAAGTTTTTTATTTACTAAAATCTCTCGGAGCAGGTACCGGAGCCAATGGTTTACGGTCTTGAAGCTGTTTCATAACCTCTTCGATGGCTCTGTTCAGCTGTTGATCCTCTCCATTCCACTCTTTCACCGGATCATTATCGATCAGGATATCCGGGTCCACACCATGGTTTTCGATAATCCATTGTCCCGTCTTCGGGTCATAACTGGTAAAGAACGGAACACGTATGTCTGTTCCATCCATATATGGCAATGAACCACTAATGCCGACAATACCTCCCCAGGTACGCGTACCTATCAACTTACCCAAGCCAAGTGCGCGGAAGCCCCACGGGAACAGGTCGCCATCTGAAGCGGAGTATTTATTAATCAAACAAACCTTCGGTCCCACCTGTACAGCATCAGGCACTGTTCCCACATGGCTGGTACCTCTACCCATAGTCAGGCGATAAGGTTCACGGGAAAGACGTTCCAGGATCATTGGTGAAACATTACCTCCACCATTGGCACGATCATCAATAATCAACCCTTCTTTATCAAGTTGCGGATAGAAATAGCGGGCAAACTCGTTCAAGCCTTCCGGTCCCATATCCGGAATATAAATATATCCGATACGTCCGTTGGAAGCCTGGTCCACTTTCTTTATATTATCCTGTACCCAATTGTAATGTATCAAAGGATATTCATTGGCAAGCGGACTGACCACAACCTTACGTGCTCCGGAAAGCTGAGGTTTGGCATTCAACGAAATTTCAGTAGGTATCTCTGCTTTACCCACCAGTAAAGAATACATATCTTTAACTGTATTGGTCGGCACACCGTCAATAGCTACGATGTACTCTCCTACTTTCACATCAACCCCCGGTTCCGTAAGCGGAGAGCGTAGCTCTTTGCTCCAAGATGCTCCGGGGAATATCTTCTCCAGACGGAAAAAGCCACTCTTGTCGCGGGTAATCTCCGCACCAAGCAAACCGGTATTGATCCGTTTGGGCTGTTCCGTTTCTCCCGGATTGACATAAGCATGCCCACAGTTCAATTCACCTATCATCTCACCGATAATGTAATTCAGGTCTAAACGAGTTTTAACGTAAGGCAGCAAGACCGCATATTTTTCTTTAATTGCTTTCCAATCTACACCGTGCATGCTCTCCTGATAGAATCCGTCACGATAGGCACGCCAAGCTTCATCAAAGATTTGTGCCCACTCTTTCGGATAATCCACAGTAATCTTCATATTGCTTAAATTGACCGGAGTGGTCAGTTCTGTCTTACCCGAAGGAAGATTGGTCACATAAATCTGACGGCCTTTAAAGAAAAGTGCCTTCTTACCATCGTAAGTAACATCCATCGAAGCTCCATCGGCAATCGATTCCTCTTTCTGACTTGCCAAGTCATACATTTTCGTACCACCACGTCCCCAGTAGTACACCTTGTTGCCATCCGAATAGAAGTTACCATAATAAGACGGAGACAAGGGCAATCGAACAATGCGATCGGTAATGCCATCCGGATCGAACTTCACCAACGAAGCATCAGCCACTTCCTTTTTATCTGCCGGTTTCTTATCCCCGCTTTTGGGTGTAGCATTAGATGCAGCCACTTCCGCATCTTTCTGCATGAAAGGAGACGATGTATCTTTAGACAGCAAAGCGATGTACACACCATACATATTATTATATACATGGTTCCATTCCAATGATCCGTAAGTCGGATTAAAATCACGGGCAGAAGAGAATATCAGATACTTTCCGTCGGCACTGAACACCGGAGAAGAAGAGTTATACCATTTGTCGGTCACCGGATATTCTTTCTTTTCCGCAATATTGTAGACATATACGACATTGATTTCATTTTTACCCATCCGTGTATAAGTCAACCACTCACTGTCCGGAGAGAAAGTAACTCCACCCGGCACTCCCATCGGATCTTGCAATAATAATGAAACTTTCCCGGAAGCCACATCCAGCAGATTAACTCGGTTCTTACGATCCATATACACTATCTTCTTAGAATCCGGACTCCATTTAAAGCCACGGATATATGTATCGTTCTTATGGGTTAACTGCATCGGTTCGCCACCTGCCGCATTCTGCAGATAAAGTTCGGTTTCGCCTGTAGCATCAGAGATATAAGCAATCTGTGTTCCGTCCGGTGACCACTGTGCGTCACGGTCGTGAGCTCCCGGCGAACGAGTTATATTTTTTGTAACCCCTTTCTCTACCGGCAGATTGAATACTTCACCCCGGCTTGTCACTACCATTCGTGCTCCATCCGGCGACAGACTGGCCGCAGTCACATAATTCGCTCCGTCTTTCAAATCGGTACGGGCATAGATGTTATCCGAAGCCAGTGTAATGTTTACCTTTTCAGCCTTCCGGGTAGCGGCATCCATCTTATAAATATATCCACCGTTCTCAAAGACAATGGTATTTCCACTGGCACTTGGGAACTTCACATCATACTCAGTGAAATCAGTTACCTTGGCAGTCTGTTTAGTCTTCGTATTGTATACAAAGATATTCATGATGCGGTCACGATCGGAAAGGAAAAAGATTTCATCGCCAATCCACATCGGAAAAATGTCTTGAGCTACATTATTGGTAATGTTTTCCACTGTTTTGCTGTTCGGATTATACACCCAGATATCATCCGCCATACCGCCTTTATAATACTTCCAGGTACGAAATTCGCGCATCACCCGGTTGTATGCCAATTGTTTTCCGTCCGGTGAGTAACTGCAAAATCCGCCCTCCGGAAGAGGAATTGCTTCTGACAATCCGCCTTCCTTGTCCACTGTAAACAGTTTGCCGGAAAATCCATCACTGATACGGTTACGGTATACGATGCGCTGTCCGTCCGGTGTCCAGGTCATGACAATGTTATTGGGTCCCATACGGTCACCCAGGTCATCGCGGCTATTGGTAGCCGTATAGGTAACTCGTAACGGTTCACCCCCTGTCGCAGGCATGGTATACACTTCTGTATTTCCATCATACTGTCCGGTGAATGCAATCGTTTTGCCGTCCGGAGAAAACCGGGGAAACATTTCGTATCCCACATGGGAAGTCAGACGCTGTGCCTCACCTCCCGCAGCAGGCACTTTATACAAATCGCCCGCATACGAAAATACGATCTCCTTTCCGTTCGTAGCAGGAAAACGCAGTAATCGTGCTTCTCCCGCAGCCGATAACAGTACAGGAGCCCCCGCCAGAACGAAGATAGATAAGATTAGTTTCTTATTCATGTGATTATCTATTAAAATTGATTCACAAAGGTAAGAAAAGAACAAAGAGTGAAAGAGGAAATACACAAAAAAACCGCAGATTCCATCATTCTTTTCTCACAAAAAGATCAAGGGAACCTGCGATATTTACTTTTGACTTGAAAACATGAATTGAGCGGTAGGCGAGGGTCGAACTCGTGACCTGCGGCTTGGGAAGCTTATTCAATACAACGATAAACAACTAAATATAAGTATATTACAAACAACAATATATTATTTACACCA
>ERZ791794.1127-NODE-1127-length-14565-cov-8.967402_pt1 | contig 14565 bp, 11 predicted proteins | sample MGYA00510312_ERZ791794 | MGnify/ENA primary metagenome ERZ791794 (study PRJEB30046, sample SAMN00791977) | human gut metagenome | study: EMG produced TPA metagenomics assembly of the A metagenome-wide association study of gut microbiota in type 2... | reverse complement strand
TATCTAAGAGAATTAGGTCTATATTACTTTTTAATATTTCTTCTTTGGCATTTGAGAAGTCTTTTAGTATTAATGCTTCATAGCCAGCATTTACTAGTAGTTCATATAATTCTTTAGATATAATAGTATCATCTTCAATTATCATTATTTTTTTCATATATTATATTTCCTTCTTTCTATAGTTATATTATATCATTATTTTAATTGGTTTTATATTACAAGTTTGTAAGGTATGAAAAAAGACTTAGTACATCATTGTGATGTTGGTAAGTCTTTCTATCTTTTTAATGATAATTAAATTAAAATATGTTTTAATTTTTTTGACGCTTTAAATTAGTATATATTATTTATTACTATCAAAACTAAACATTTTTTTTGTTATATTATCCAATTGGGTTTCAATGTTATCAATTAAATTTGGTACTTTTTCTTTTCTAGTTGAATCCTTTATAAAATATTCATTTTTTTCGTTTATATTATCGGTTATATACGTTTCTATTTTTTCCAAATTTTCACTTATTACTTTTATTTCGTCATTGCACTTAAACGATTTGGACATATGTTCCAACAATTTTAATTTATTATCTAAATATTTAAATGTATGATAATATTGTTCTTTATTATTTTCTACATCAATTGGGTTTGAAAATAGTGTAATAAGCCTTGTTCTAAAAACATCTATTACCTGATCTATTTTATTTGCTTTATGATTTTTTTCATCATTTATCTTAGAATAATAGTATATACCATACGTAACACAAAGACCTGTAACTATATCCATTAGAGTATAACTTAAGAATGGTTCATTTTTCCATATAAACGGCGGAATACTGAATATGATTGCAAAAATAACTAGAACTGGCATTTTATTTCTCATTATTTTCTACCTTTTTTCAAATTAACTATGGCCTCATCTATGTATTTGGCTACTTTTTCAATCCATACAGGATTATCATGTGATACTATTTTGATTTTTTTTACATCATCAATTCTGTCAAACTTTTCTTCTGATAATTTTCTTACTAATCCGCCAAAAGATTCTTCTAGAAAAGATGAACCATATCCATATCCACCATCTAAATCTACTGTCAAATCTTCATTACTATTTTCAGCCTCTATGAATTTTGGATATAATATTCTATTTCTAAATTCTTCTCCTGAATATGGTCCTTGATTTTTATACCTTGCTCCCGGAGTATCAGTGAAATCGTTTGTAACCTTTATAATCATTATTTATTATCCTCCTTTTTGATTTCCCAATAGAAAATTGTCCCTTTTAATTCTTCGCGTAAATCTCGCTTCTCATTTTCACTAAAATAGGCTTTGTTTGATATTATGGCAAAGTTTTCTATATTTTGTGTGATAAATTGCTCATATATTTCCGGTAGTCCATTACCTCTTTCAATTAATCCTGTTTCACTTCGCTTTTCAATACCTTTAACGGCTGCTTCAATATATTTATATTCTGTTTCTACTCTAAAAAATTCGATAACGTGTTCCTTTAAGCTTTTTCTTATTGTGGTTGGTATTCCAAGCCCATTATCCATAAATGTATAAGTTATTCTGTCTTTTTCATTATTCACAAATATATACCATTCATGTTTAAAAAGTCCATCCTTTTGATATGCATGGTCTGAAATATTAGTGATCATTTCTGTTAACATTGTCATTAAAAAATTAATTTTAATTTTATCTTTGTTCAATTTAATGCATGTGAAATCTATGATTTCTCGTCTAATATCTAATTTCTCGTCTCCATAAATATAATTAACACCATGTTTAATTTGTATGTTATCATCTGTTTCAATAATATTTTCAGTTGATGTACGCATATATTTTAAATATCCAGATTTTTTCACATAATCTTTTACTTCACGATTTTCTGGTAAATTTCCTTTCCATGAAATTGGTAATAATTTTGTACCTCTAGTACTACTTATTATTGTTAATAAATACATCAGTGCGTCGCTAGTTATTACATCTGTTAATTTCATATCAATATAATACAGTCTAATAAATTTTACACCTTTATTTTTTAGTAGATATCTAACACTCTTAACATAATTAATTATATGATTTAAAAATTGAATTGTTTCCTCTGGATTTTTAGTTATACTAAATATTTTTGGAACAACAAATATTTTTGTAGGTGATTGATTTTCTTTGTTACTTTTTATTTTTTTCTTTCTAACTGAATTATTGTAATTTTTTTTCTTGGTTCTTCTTACAAGATTTTTTGCATTTTGCTTCTTTTTCCAATATTTATATCTTGGTGATTTTATACGCATATTAAAAACTCCTCATACAATATAGTTAATATATCTTAAAATCTATATAGTAGTAATTTATATAACTTCTATGTTTTTATTATTATGAAATCATATTTATTAACGATTCATAACTATCAACCACATCATATTTTACTTCTCCATTGCTTATACATTCAAAATGTTTTCTGGCGCATTCTATTTTTGCATTTTCTACTTCACGAAGTTCCATCGAATTCATACTACCTTTTGTTTCTGCGATAAAATAAACATACTTAAATGATGGATTATCAAAAACTATTGCCCAATCTGGGTTATAATTTCCAACTGGCGTAGGAATCTTAAAACCATTTGGTAATTTAGCATATACTGTAACTTCCCCAGTTTCTAATTTTTTGGCAAAATTAATTTCATTTTTAGAATCAGTTACCAAAAAGTCATAAATATGTTTTTTTACATCAAAAGCATTTTTCCCAAGTTCTCCTCTAACATTATTAATTGTGAAAATACTATTATCATATTTTTGTTCTGTTTTATGATATGTTATGCCATCAATAACAGTTGCTGCTTTTTCTTGATTTATAATATTTGCAACTTTTCTTATAAATTCTTCAGGATTATATTTATAAATTTCAAATTTTTCTTTCTTAATTCCTATTAATATTTCAATTATTGTTTTTCTTGTAAGTCCAGTTTCTCTTGTTAGTTCTCCTATTAAATCATACTCTATTTGTGATGGAGAAAAATCATTTAAAACCTCAACATTACTTTTTTGTTCAGACATTGATTCTCTTAAACTTAATGATGAAGCTGAAATGTTATCTTTTTGAGAACCTTCTATTATTCTAACTTTCATTTTATTTTCATTTAACTTGGTATCTATTGCTATAATAGATTTTTCTATTAGTTCTTTTGTATCAAAGTAAACTTCATATATAGTTTTAACATTAATTTTATTCCATAATTCTTGAAATTCTTTTTTCATAAAATTTGCATTAGGAGAAAGTGTTTTAATATTTTCTCTTCTTTCATCATTAACAAGTTTAGTATTATCAGAAGAATACAACTTTTTCATTAAGGCAGATACTTGTTCTCTAAATGGTTCAAGTTCCGGCATAACATCAAGTTTATCGTTTTCCATATCCTCTACAAATTTATCCGTTATTTTAGAATCATTATCTAAATCCACATAACCTTTTTGAGCATTATAGAATAGAAATTTATTATAACTTGCTTCTGTAAATACATACTTTTCTCCATTATCATTTATTAGAACCTTATCAATAAATGATTCTTGAGTAAAGTTTTTAGGTCTTGCAGATAAAGATTCAACCATTTCATTTTGTAATGCTTTTGCAAAACTATCATAAGATTCACTTGCAACTACAGTTAATGTATTAACATTATGAAAATTATTTTCAAGTAATTTATAATCCATTCTTTCTCCTTCATTGTTTACACAAATACGAAGTCCACGACCAATTTCTTGTCTTTTGCTTATTTCGGAATTACTGTGTTTCAATGTGCAAATTTGGAATATATTTTGGTTATCCCAACCTTCACGAAGTGCAGAGTGTGAAAAGATAAATCTTACTGGTTCTTCCAAGGATAATAATCTTTCTTTATCTTTCATAATCAAATCGTAAGCGTCTTCATCAAAACTTAAATAATCTTTTTTATCATTGATTTTTGGGTCTGTTTCGTGTCCTTTTTTATCAACTGAAAAGTACCCAGCGTGTATTTTTCTTGTATCAAATGAATCCAAATATTTTGTATATTCTTCATCAATTATACTTCTATAATCTGTAAGTGCCTTATTATATTCGTCCTCAAACATTTGAGCATACTCGCCTTTTAAAGGTTCTCCCGTTGACCAATCTTTATATTTCGCAACCTCATCAATAAAGAACAATGATAATACTTTTATTCCATATTTATGAAGTTCTCTTTCTTTTTCAAAATGTGAACGAATTGTTTCTCTTATTTGTATTCTTATTATCTGATTTTCATCAACATCGCCAAATGCTTGACCTACTTGTATTTCAACTCCATTTGTAAAAAATACCTTATCATATTGATCATATCTTCCGTCAATCTCACTAACTACATAACCTTTATATGGTGTTAAATATCCAGATTTTGTGTATAAGTCATCTCCTGCTTTTATCTTCATTAATCTTCTTGAAGTCCCTGTAGAAGTTTTAACTTCTATTTCCATCATTGCTTCTGGATCGTGTTTATTACTAATATTAACACTCTCTAAAAATAAATATGTATCTTCTGACTTGTTGTGTAATATTTCAATTCCTTTTACATTTATCTTCTTTACTAATTTTTGATTATATGCGTCTATTGCATCTAATCTATATACTTTATTATACTCTTTATTTTTTTTATGTGTAGCAGAATAACGAATTGTAAATAATGGTTTGAAATCTTCAAATAAACTTTCTGTTTTATCTCCAAATTTTTGTGGTTCATCAACTATCAATATTGGATGAACAGATTTGATTACATCAATCGGTCTTCTTGATTGTAATTCATCCAGTTCTTCATAAATTCTTCTGTTTGCTGCTCCTTTTGCAGAAAATGCTTGATAATTTATAATCATTACTTGTATTGAATCATCTGAAGCAAATGTATTTATATTAGCGATATTTGAACTATTCGCAGAATTATATACAAAAAATCTAATTTTTTTATGATATATTTCTTGAAAATGATCTTGTGTTATTTCAAAAGATTTTTGAACTCCTTCACGAATTGCTATACTTGGAACCATTACAATAAATTTACTCCAACCATATTCTTTATTTAATTCATACATTGTTTTAATATATGTATAAGTTTTACCAGTACCTGTTTCCATTTCTATTGAAAAATCATTTAAGTTTTGACCATCGGTATAATTTATATCATTAAGTCTTTGAACATTTCTTATGTTTTCTCTTCTTTCACTTTCAGTAAGTGTAATTGGATGATTTCCAAAAGAGATAACTTCAACTTCTTCTGTTTTTTCTAATAAAGTTCCTTTGTCTAAAGTTCTTGTATATCTAGCAATCAAATCTTTTCTTGAACCTTTTTCTTGACCTTTAAAGCAATTAACAATAGCATCAACTGCGTCATCTTGATATTGTTGTTGTTTGAACTTTAATTTCATCTTTTACACCTCCTATAAAATATTTATAAATCCTTCGTCACTTGCTCTTTGTGGTAGTAATTTCTTGAATCTTTCTTCTAAATTAATTTTATCATTATCATATTTGAATGCACTATCTTTAAATACTACTTTATATGGTTCGCATTCACAAATTTTATCTACAATATTAATGTCAATATTATCATCAAAACAAGCAACTAATGAATTTCTAGCAACATAATATACTTTGTTATTGCCTATCATTCTTTCTTCAATGTTTAAATCTAAAGTTAAACCTAAATCTAATATAACTTGTGTTAATAAATCTTCAGTTGTTCTATCTTCTTTAATATTTGATTCGAATAATCTTAATTGTGACTGTTCTAAATCATTTGGTTTATAGAAGACATCTTTCATATTTGAAGAATCTACCTTATAAACTCTAAATCCATAATCTATATTAGCATTTGTCTCCTCTTTTATTTTATTACCAGAATTAATAATTCTACATTCTCCCAAATCACAAATTGTTTTTTCATTTGAAATTTTTTCGGGGATTTGAACTAATATATATTTTACATTCTTTTTAAATTCACTATTATACTGCATAACTGCATGCGCAGTAGTTGCACTACCACTAAAGAAATCAAGAATAATATCATCATTTTCTAACCCAACCCATTTAATTAATTGTTTTATAAGTCTTACAGGTTTTTTTCCATTTGGAAAATCAGTATTTCCCTCTTTTGCCACATTCATCATATCACTATAAAAGCCTTTCCATAAATCACCCCTTATCGTTACTCTTCCATATGTAGAACTATAATCATCAGCTGTATTTATGGTTTCAGATAGTGGGCTAAATTGTCTTAATTTATTCCCTGAAGATTTATTCAAAATATAATCTTTATATATAACAATATTCCCATTAGCAAGTTCATCATCAACTTCTTTTGGTATACTAATATTACATGCCATCTCTTGAAAAATAGAATCAGCATACTCTGTATACAAAATATTCTTAAAATTAATTGAAACATTTAAGAGTTTATCGATATTTTGCATTTTAATTTGGAGGTTGTATTTTTCAAATTCTTTTTTTATTCTTTCATCTTGTTCAAACAAATCAATAATTGATTTTTTTGCCAAACTTTTTTTATCCAAATAAATTGAAAAATGTGTATCATATGTAGGATTTTCATCGTATAAAACATTCTTTACAATTTTCTTCGAATTATTATTTTTTGCATAGCAAAGAATATATTCATAATTTTTTACTACAGAACCTTCTTTTGCTGCTTTAACTTTCATTCCTTGGGTTTTTGTAATTTCAATACCTATATTGGCAACAAAACTATTTTCTCCAAAAACTTCATCACACAACCTTTTTAAATTAAAAAGTTCATTATTATCAATCGAAATAAATATAATACCATCATTTGATAATAAGTTTCTAGCCAATTTTAATCTTGGATACATCATTGATAACCAATCTGAATGGTATCTTCCATTTGAAGATGAATTTGTAATTAATCTATTACCAAATTCATCTATTTGCCCAGAACTTTCAAGTTCATTATTGCTAGATTTAGAAAAATCATCATTGTATATAAAATCATTTCCAGTATTGTAAGGGGGATCTATATATATACATTTAATTTTATTTAAATAAGATTCTTGAAGAATTTTTAACACCTCTAAATTGTCCCCTTCGATATATATATTTTTAGTATCGTTAAAATTTTTTGACTTTTTCATCTCGGGAATTAATGTATTTGTTGTTATTTTGTTACCTGTAATTATTGATTCCTTTTTTCCAGGCCAAGTTAATTGATATTTTTCTTTCACACCATCTACTATTTCTTTACTTAATTCTTGTTTTAGCAATTCAAAATCGATTGCTTTTCCATTTGCTGACTCTACTATAACATTTGGAAATAATTCAGATATTTTTTCTATATTTCCATCAACTATGTTTATTGATTGCATATCTAATTTATTCATTATTTAACGCTCCTATCTTATCTAAAACTAATTCTCCTAAAAGAGTAATTTTATATTTTATTTGTGGTTTACCACTATTTCTAATATTTCCTATTTCAATTTCTAACAGACCATTTTTTTCTAGATTATTTAATGTTATTTGCTTATATGTTTCAGAGTCACGACTTTCGGTGGACATATTTAACATATAATTAGGCATAACACTAACAATTTCTAATTCTTCTTTTATCTTATTTAATTCAACGTGATTAGCATATTTAGCATAATGGTAAAATTTTAGATATAATATTTCATAATAATCCATTTCTGCAAATATTTTTAATAGTCTTTCAATTCTAAATAACTCTTTTTCTTCACTTGTAATCCCTTTTATGCATAATTCCTTATAATAAGCTATCTTTTCTTCATAAATTTCATTTACCACACTATTCAAGCACTTATATGTAAATGCACCATAACTATAATTTGAGTAAATATTTTTTAATTTATCAATAGTTATTTCTAATTTTTCTAATCGATTACTCAAATCAATTATAAAATCAACAATACGATCTTCTCTTTGATGAGGCACTACTCCTTGGACTAATTCAGATAAAAATCCACCTGCTAAAGGTACTAATCCAACAGCTGCAGAAATTCCTGAAACAATAATATCTGTCGAGTTATTGTTTAGTTGTTCTTGATTCATTTAATAATACCTCCATTTCTTTCTTTAATCTTTGCAATTCTAAATTTAGTTCAACCTTTTTATTAAATTGTTTTTCATTATTTACTTTGTTGGTTAATTGTTCAATCTTTTTAGATAGTTCGTTCACTTTTGACTTGTTTTCTATTATATTATCAAAAGTATTTGTATTATTGTTTTCTTTAATAATAGACTTAACAATATTTTCATAAATAGTTTCTAATGTTAATCCATTTATATTAAATTCTATATCTTCGTTCCATTCAGTAAAATATATATTATCTACTTTAATAGAATAACAATAATCTTTATCATGTTTTAATATAAATAGTATTTTATATGGTATTGCTTTTGATATTATTTTTATTATATTTTTTGGTAATACTTTTTCTTTTAAAATAATTTCAAATATCTGTATTTCTTCTACATCTTGCGATTTTGATATTCCTAGTGTATCCTCTGATAGTTTATAAAGCCAAGTAATTTTATCAATGTTATTTATAAAATCATCTTTAATTGATGTAGAAACTCCAATTTTTTCATAAAAAGTTTTCTTTGGTATAAATTTATTAACTTTACATCTATCTGGCAAATTTATCATACAACCACCATAAATGAAATTAATTCAAAATCTTCTAATCCTTTTATATCATTTAATAGCATTGTTGTTCCACCACTTCTAAATAAACTATCAATATCACTTTCTTCTTTGATGTTTATTATTGAATCAATACTTTCGTTAAGAAGTTCTGAATATTTTTTCATATCCTTTCCATCATCAGTTTCATCATTAAACTTCATATATGCCTCTTTTATAGGTTCGATATGACCTTTTGATATTTTTCTTAATATGTCCAAAGTATTTTTGACGCACAAATGATTTGACAATACTGTTCCGTCTTCTTTGATATATACTAAATAAAATGGATGTAATTGATTCATATTGTCTATATTTACATTGTTATTTATATTTTTCAAAACATAAATAACACCTTTTTCTAATCCTATACTTTCATCTGAAAAAACTACTGAATGCATTCCATTTGGCACTTTATTTAAGTTTTCATTATGTTTTACATATTCCACTAAATCCATTCTGAACTCATTCAATCCCAAATCTGTTATTGAAATTCCAGTATTCATATCCTCTAAATCTACTACTTCTTCTTGCAATTTTTGAAGTTGTACTTTTCTATATTCAATATCACTAGATTTATTTGTTAAAACATTATCTTCTCCCGTACCAGATATATCCATCATTAACATTCTATTTTCTACTCTATTTTTTAGATTAATATAATCATCTAATGATATATTAGGCCAAAAATTAACTAACTGAATCACTTCATTGTCTGATCCAATTCTATCTACACGACCAAATCTTTGTATAATTCTAACCGGATTCCAGTGAATATCATAATTAATTAAATAATCACAGTCCTGTAAGTTTTGACCTTCTGAAATACAATCAGTTGCAATTAATATTTCAATTTCCTCCTCTTTTTTTCCATCTAAAATATCTCTATGTTTTGATTTAGGAGAAAAGTTCATAAGTAAATTATTAAAATCTGTACTTATCTTTAAGGTACATTCATTAGTTCCTGAACCAGTTATTTTTGCAGTATCCAAATTATATTTTTGCTTAAGTGGTAAGGAAATTGTTTTATACAAGTAATTTGCAGTATCAGCAAATGCAGTAAATATAATAACTTTTTTATTATTTTTATTAATAGGATGTTCTACTTTGTTAGATATTAAATTTATTAATTCTTGAAGTTTTAAATCGTGTTCTGGTGTAACTTGACTAATTTTATTAATTAAGTTTTTTAATATTTCTGAATCAAAATTCAAATCTTCTTTCCATCCTATTGTGTTAATATCTCTTAAATCTATTTTCACTTTATTCCCAATACTAAATTCATCATTTATCAAATCTTCTACATCTTCATCTGTATCATAATTTGATACTTCAATGTCTTCATAAGAACTATCTATACCATTTTTTTCAAAATTTTCTATTGAAAGTAAAATTGAATTTATTTGGTCTAAAATTTTATTTAAAGTTATTTTAAATGATTCAACGGAACTTTCTAATCTTTTTAAAAGATTTATTCTCATTAAAATTTTTAAACTTCGTTCTCTATCTGCTTGTCTGAAACTAGATTTTCCACCTCTTACAGCTATGTCATATTTATCTTCATAATATGAAAGTTTATTATCTAATATATAATCAAATGGTGCATATACGCTCATATTAAGTTTCATTAATGTTTCTGATATTTCTTTTATAGACATAAAACTATCTATATCTGTTATTTCACATTGTTTACTAATTGGCTTTAATCTTGTAGGAAATTTTCCAATGGAAGTCATATTGTAATATTTTTCAATATGTTTTCTACTCCTAGCAATAGTAACACTATCTAGTAATTTGAAAAAATCAAAATTAGTATTTAATCTAGATAGTAATTCTTCATTTGTTCTTTCCTCGATTGGTAGTTTGCTCCATTCATTAAAAGCAGTTTGAGCATTTTTTAGAATTGTATCTATTGATTTTGTATTACTGATTTTTTCATCAATCTTATCTGTATTTTCCTCATACGCCAATGCTAATTGATTTTTTAAATCCGTAAATCTATTATTTACTGGAGTTGCTGAAAGCATTAAGACTTTTGTTTTAACTCCTGCTTTCATAACATTATTCATTAGTCTATCATATCTTGTTTCTCTATCTTTTCTAGCACTATTATTTCTAAAATTATGAGATTCATCAATAACTACTAAATCATAATTTCCCCAATTTACTCTAGATAAATCAATTCCATTTGAGTTGCCTTTTTTTCTTGATAAGTCTGTATGAAATAACACATCATAATTAAATCTATCTGCTTGTAATATGTTGTCTTTATAATTTGTTTTATATGTATTCCAGTTTTCACATAATTTTTTAGGGCATAATACCAAAACACTTTTATTTCTTTCTTGATAATATTTCATAACGGCAAGTGCAGTAAATGTTTTACCAAGACCAACACTATCAGCTAAAATACATCCATTGTGTCTTTCTAATTTATTTATAATTCCAAGCACTGCATCTTTTTGAAAGTCATATAATGTATTCCATATAACAGATTCTTTAAAGCCTGTTCTTTCATTAGCAAGTTCGTCTTCTGAAATGTCTTCAAGGAATTCAGTAAAAATATTATACAGTGTAACATAATAAATAAATTCTGGAGAATTTTCTTTATATAAATCAGTTATAAAGTTAATCACTTCATCCGTTATATCTTTAAAATTTTTCTTATCTTCCCACAACTCATCAAATGCTTTCATATAATATTTTGACATTTCATAATTATCATCAACTTTAGTTACTGATGTAAAAAGTGAATTGCCTTTTTCATAGCCTAACCCCACAGTATTGAATTGCTCAACATTTAAATATGTTGTATAGTTTTCTTTATTATTTAATAATCCTTTTTGTTCCGTTTTTACATTTATAAACCTGTCTATTGGATTATAATTTATATTACTTTTAAATTGTGCTTTTTCTTGTACCCATTTAGCACACTCTTTTGCTATTGCTTTTCCATTTAATTCATTCTTTAACCTTACTTCAAATTCAGAACCATTTATAGACTTTTCTCTGCTAGATAATTCAAATTCTCTAGATTCTTTTTTGCTTGATACATCTTCAACAAATGTTGGATCAGTAAAGATAAATTTTAAGTTATCAATTTTTGACAACTCTTTCTTTAAACTTTCAAATCCATACATTGAAAAAATAGAAGCACATATTTGAATTTTCGAGTTAGGTTTTATTGTGTTTTTTAAATCATCTCCAAGTTTTTCAAACTTATTATCTATTACTTTCATTTTTATACCTCTTACTTCGAATTACTAATAATATTATACCATACTATTTGTTTTTTTTTCTTGCTTTTTTACATTTCTATATGGACAATCATTTAAATATTTTTATTATATAAAATTGTTGATTTTGCAAGATTGTTAAAATGATAAATCAGCAATATATTTCTCACTTAATTTTTTACATATACTCTCTTGATATTTATTAAATCAAATGATTTTTAATTTTAAATTGTAAATCATTATACTTAGTTCTATCAAACAAATGAGCATTATTAATCAATCCTAAAATACTATTTATTTCTTTTTCAGTATAATTATCTTGTTTTAATAATTTTGCAATTCTGTATCTGGTTTTATTAGGAATTATTAATTCATGATTTTTTATAACACACCCTGTTATTTTTTTATAATCATTGGTCATATACATTTTTGTTTTATCTTCATTAACTACTTGGTTATACTTGCTAATTATTTTTTTTACTCTATTTATCAATACAATAGGAATCCTATTTTTACTTGAAAAAATTATGTCATCAACGTAAAAGGAAACAATACATCCATAATTTTGGGCTGTTTTATTTATTTCGTCAAACATATCAAAATTCGCTAAATAAGACAAAATGCTACTAATAGGTGATCCTGACGGTAAATGATTAGTATATCTTATACCTTTTACACTTATAAATTTCTCAATCTCTGACGTCAATATTCCCTGAAGATCTACAGTTGATAAATCTGTTAATATAGCGGCTATATCATTAGGTAAGTTCAATTTTACACTATAAAAATTATAAATTTTTTCTCTACTTGTATTAGGAAAAAACTTACTCATATCCATTTTTAAAAAATAATTTGAATCAATATGATAATATGCATTATCTATATAAGAACGACCTTTTATTCCAGAAAAAACATTATTTGGATAAGTAATACAATCTAAATATTTTTTTATTCTCCCTTGAACAATTTTTAATTCATTATAAGGAGCTTCTATCAGCCTTGGTTTATGATTTTTTTCAATATATGGTTTATATCTTTTATTATATTTATTTTTATTGTGAACTTTTATTTTTAATAATTCATTTAAATCTCTTTTCCTAGTTACGCCATATAAAGGGCATATACTAAAATCCATATGATTTCCTCCTCAAAAAAAACAATTATTTTTATAAATATACTAAAATTAATATACTTATAAAAATAATTGTCAATTATCTAGTATTATGCTTTTTTGTTATAACTTTAGTTATTTGTTTTATTAATTGGTACCCGATACAAACAAATACCAAAGTTTTAAGGTTAATATTAAATTTACCATTACAATTAAAACTAATACTAAAATCAGATGTCAGTCCTAAAGATAAGATAACCAATAATTCATATTTTTTTATGAATTTAATCATTTTGGATACCATAAGTATACCTCCTTTCATAATTATTAGCACATCAACTTTATTCGCGACTAAAGTTTCAGTGTGCCCCATATCTTATAATTACCGGAGATATCGTGCTAGACAAATGATGTAATAATTAACAATTTTCTGCCCCATATTTAATTTGATTTTATGGAGCTATTTTCTTTTATTAAACTTTACATAATTATACTATATTAATCATCATACATTTATCACTGTATGATTGAATGATTAGTTAATTATCTCGTGCCGTTTAAAAAGAATGCGAAGATATAATCTTCTCGTCATTTTTTTGACCATAATTGGGGCTTTGGATTGATTAGATCCTAGAGCACCTTTAGAACTGATGATATTATATCAAAAAAAATCTCTTTTGTCATCCTTTTTATGCATAAAAAGTGATTTTGGGATTTTTTATATCTTTGACGAATTTGCTGATAGAACGGTAATCATCAGTAAATTCGTCAAAAAAATATTAATTTATTTTAAATTTGTGTGTCCTAAAATTACTAAATAGGTCTAAGCCGTTTTAAAGCAAGCAAAAGTAGACCCTTCATTATCTTCAAGTATCAGGTTAAAATCAGCTTCTACTTCTAGTTAATGGCAACAAGTATATTATTTTTTGACCTGAGACTAATAACAGCATCAATAAAACTTACATAATAAAGTTTGCCGTAAATGTAATAAAATATATATAATTATTTATTATTAACTATCTCATCTAATTTTCTTTTCTACTATCATTAGTAGTTAATCTTATTAATAGTATATTATATTTAGATAAAATATTATGTTTATTGTCTTCTTTATTTGTAAAACATAATAAAAGATTTTTGTTGCTAGGTATTTTTAAAATATTTAAATGTTATTTATATTTATCTTCTTCCCATTCATCTGTAATAAGTTCATCATCATCTCGTTCCTCTGCTTCAATAAAATCTGCTGGGCTCATTCTTTCTTCTTTAGCTATTCTTTTATCCTCTTCTGATAATCCCCATAATTCTGCTTCTTTATCAAATTCTTCATCTTTATAATTTCTTTTTACTACTTTATTTGATTTAACATTTGTTTTCTTAAAAGATGACTCTGGAAAATTAATATGTATTTTTTTTATTTTCTTTATACTGAAAAATAGCATAAAAATCTAGTTATCCGCATAAAAACTGGACTTATCACACTTTA
>ERZ791794.1114-NODE-1114-length-14768-cov-4.632842_pt1 | contig 14768 bp, 19 predicted proteins | sample MGYA00510312_ERZ791794 | MGnify/ENA primary metagenome ERZ791794 (study PRJEB30046, sample SAMN00791977) | human gut metagenome | study: EMG produced TPA metagenomics assembly of the A metagenome-wide association study of gut microbiota in type 2... | reverse complement strand
GGTTTCTAAAAATATTATTTGATTAAGGAGGAATAAAAATGAAGTTTAAAAATAACAATGATGATGCATGGAAAGATTTTATTTTTGATACTAAAAAATTTATGCAAAGTATATCAGTAGCAGAATTTATACAGTATTTAAGAGAAAACGCTGAATTATGCTGGATTGGTGTAATTAATATTAATGATAAGCCTAATATATGTATGTGTTATAATTTGGAAGAGGTAGCAGGGAGATTATATAAAGATTTTTTAGTAACAAGTAATGGTCAACTATATTATTGGAACGATTATAACGATAAAATAGAGTTATTATAGCATAAATAAGGAGAGGTAAAAATGATTAAATACAGATTACATAATATCACAGATTTTGGTGTAGAAATACACGACTTTCACACTGAAAACTCACTAAACAACTACATAGCCTTATTTGTAGACGAACCCTACTGGGTAGAAAATTTGTATACCAATAAAAATATTTATGTGGGTTTTGATGGAGAATCCTATACCATTGATACTAAGGGAAATAAAGACTATATAGAGACATCTCAAAATCATAAAATCGATTCAGATAATGTTTCACGTGAAACATTGCACGAATCTGAAATAGACTGGATAAAAAGACATATATCGGAAGAAGAAAAAGAACCGTACACCAAATTAGAAAAAATATCATCTTTCTTAGGAATATTATCAGTCATAATAATGGCAACCTTTTTGCTATATTTTTTCTTATCTTCTGCATCATTTATAGCAGAACACTTTTCAGAGTTTACATGGAAAGTATTCAATCTTTTATAAGGAGGTAATAACATGGCAAAATTAACAAATAAATTATTACGATACAAAGTAATGTTTACAAAAGGTGGAACAGGCGGTTACACTGCCCGTGTCATGATACCAAAAGAAGCAATACGAGATTTAGACATTCATCCAGGGGATAGCGTTGAATATACTCGCGTTCCGCATGGTTTATTATTAAGAAAGGTACAAAAGGAGAGTGACTAAAAGATGGCAAATAAGCGTATAAAAAAGAAACAAACAAAGAAGCAAATTATTCAACAGTTATATTCTAAAGAGTACACCAACTATCTTGCACGTGTTAGAAATCAGCAAAAACAAGGTGTACAAGTAAAAATTATTAAACGTGTCAAGAATCCTACTCAAGAGTCTATTGAAGTATTGAAAATACAGAAAGCTAAAAAAATACGTGAGAACGCGTCTGTTGTTGATATGCTTACAGGAGAAAAGATAACGCCAAAGGAATATGGAAGAAAGCACGCGCTTGAAAGAAATAGAGTATTTATAAAGTTAACACCTCAAGAGCAAGATTATGCAAGAGTTAACGGTTATTCCACTGTAGAAGAATTAAAAGCACTACAAAAGACAGGTATCAAGGTAAATATAGCAACGCCTGTATTAGATTATGAAGCAATTATAGATTCTTGGTATGATTCTTTAGAAAGCTTTGCGCCAAAAACAGCTAACTGGTTAAGAGAAAAAACAGATGCTTTATTGAGTAATGCATCGGATAAAGAAAGGGCGTTATTTTCCTATACATACTCTAAAGAACCCGAAGCATTTCCAACAGAGCCGTACATGGACAAAGCTACGGTTGACGCTGTATTTTGGAACATTTTGCGTAGAATGGGCGTTATTAGTACAACAGAAGATTTTCAAGAATTTTTGCAAGAGCAAGATATTGTTATAGAAAAAGAATAAAAAGAGGTGGATATAATGCCACGTAAAAAGAATATTACTTTTTGGGCGTGTGATTTTGAAACGACCGTATGGGGTAAAAAAGTAGAGCAAGAAAAGCATAAAAAACAAGATAGCACAGAAGTATGGGCAGGTGCTGACGTGGCTTTATATGACGAATCCGAAACCGTGACAATAACACATTCTATAAGAGACTTTTTAGATAGATTTTTAACAATGAAAGGAAATAATATATTGTATTTTCATAATTTAGCTTTTGACGGGTCTTTTATAGTTGATTTTTTACTTAGAGAGGGTTGGACTTGGGTTCATTGTAAAGATAAAGAAATGAAGTCGAAAGATTTTCAAACTTGTATCTCTGATATGGGGTCTTGGTATTGGATTAAATTAAAGTGGAACAAGACTTTTTTGGAAATACGGAACTCACTAAAGCTTATGCCTTCTTCATTAAAAAATATCGGAAAATCATTTGGGACAAAGCACCAAAAGCTAGACATGGAATATGAGGGCGAGAGATACGCTTATTGCGATATATCTGAAAACGAGAAAAAGTATATTGAAAATGATGTGTTAGTGTTAAAAGAAGCTCTTGAAATGATGTTTGATGAAAAGCACGATAAATTGACTATAGGGTCATGCTGTTTATCGGAATTTAAAGGATTTTATGATGCTAAACAATATGATAAGTTATTCCCCGATATTAGAGAAGATTATATAGATGAATCTATTACAGGTGTATGGAATCAGTGGGACTATATACACAAATCATATCACGGAGGGTGGTGCTACGTCAATCCACGTTACGCGCATATGGTAGTGGGTGAGGGGTTAGTATATGATGTAAACTCTTTGTACCCTTCTATGATGCATAGCATTAGCGGTAATAAATACCCGTTTGGACATGGTGAATATCACAGAGGAGCACCACCCGATGAGCTTATTAACTCTACAAATAAATATTTTTTTATTCGCTTCAATTGTAGGTTTCAGTTAAAAGCAGGAGCATTTCCATGGTTGCATATTAGAAATAGTGCTTTATACAAATCAAACGAAAATTTATACACTTCTAATGTACGGTATAAAGGTGAATATTATCGATATTACCGTGATATTGACGGACAAATACATGATACTAATGTCACTCTAACTATGACTTGTACTGACTGGGAGTTGTTCCAAGAAACTTATGATATTTATGATTTGGTAATTTATGATTATATATGCTTCTACGCTAGACAAGGATTTTTTGACGAATATATAGACAAATACGGAGAAGAAAAAAGAACCTCAAAAGGTTTTAAAAGGCAGAAAGCGAAACTATTTTTGAACAACTTATACGGTAAATTTGCTATGTCTGACAATTCATCATATAAAGAGCCTTATCTTGATAGTGATGGTGTTATAAGATTTACACTACATGAGGAACATGAAAAGAAAGTCGGGTATATTCCAATTGGTAGTGCTATTACTTCTTATGCTATGAATTATACTATACGTCATGCTATGGCAAATTATGACCGATTTTGTTACGCTGATACGGATTCGATACATATTATAGGCACAGAAAAAGCAGAAATGGTTGTGGAACACTCTAGTGATTTTTGCTGTTGGAAATGCGAAAGTAAATTTGATTTTGCATATTATGAGCGGCAAAAGACATACGCTGAATATATTATTGAAGAGAATCATATACCATGTGAGCCTTATCTTGATATTAAAGCTTGCGGTATGAGTAGTCAAGCCAAAAGAAAATTTATCGAAGATGGTAGAGATATTTCTGAATTATCTACAGGTCTTAGTATGGAAACTTGTAATTTGAAAGCAGAGCGCGTAAAAGGAGGTATTGTATTAAGAAATAAAGACTTCAATATACACGAACAAAAAGATAAAAATTATAATATAATACTTGACTATATTTAGTCGTTGTGCTATTATAATAATGTAATAAATAAAACATATTACATTACATTCACACTCACGAAAACAGAAAAAAGGAGGAAAAAAGATGTTTACAAGGACATTAGTAACGGCAGAGGTATATGTTAAAAGAATCTACAAAGACAAGGAGACAGGTGAAATCAAGAAAGATTGCTTTGACGAGAAATTAGCAAATTGTAAGACAAGAGAAAAAGCGGAAATCTTGATTGAAAAGCATTACAAAGGGGATATCGTTTCTATTTTGGATATTAAATTCAAATTAGAGAAACGTGTCATGACTGATGAACAGTTCTTACTCAATTCAGATGTCAAGAGCGAAAAAATTGTCACTGAAGCAGAATTGCAGGAAATGAAAAAGGAAGATTAGCAGGAAAAAATAGGAGGAAATTAATATGGTAGAGATTAAAGAAATGAGTAGAGAGTTTACAAAGGTAGAAAAATATTTGATGACCATAGCACCTGACATTGAGCCATTAAAAAATATCGTTGATGGCGAATCAATCCCAGTTGACGGATATATTATCTTTGATGACATTAAAGATAACGGTGATGTGCAGGAGATTGTAAGCATTATTACGCCAGACAAGAAAGTATATTCTGGACAGTCCGCAACGTTTAGACAGTCTTTGAAAGATATTGAAAACGTGATGGACGGTGAAAAGTTTTCTATCGTTAAAATTAGCGGAAAGACAAAAGCAGGACGCGATTATATTAATTGTACCTTAGACGTATCAAATTTATAACATGATGCCGTGAGAATACCATTTTATGTTCTCTTCTTCTAAATTGGAGTGGCTGTACGCCACTCCTTTTTTAAAAATAAATGTTTCACGTGAAACATTAAGGAGGTATTGAAATGAAAAATGATGGTTATTATCATTGCGATAGATTATTAACTTTAAAAGATAAAAACGGAGAAACGCCCGACATTTATATTGTTGACGGCAATAGAACGGCAGGTAAAAGCTATTCAATCAAGTGTAGACAAGTTTCTGATTTTTTAAAGGATAAATACAGACCCGAAAACCAGTTTATCTATCTATATCGAAATGTAGTTGATATGAAAAACTGTGCTGAAACATATTTTGGTGATATATCTGAAAAATTTAATGGGTATGTAATGACTGAAAAAAGTTTGATGAATGGGTCATTGATACAATTATATCTGAATGAAGAACCATGCGGATATTGTTTAGCTTTATCTGTTGCAAGAAAATATAAAAAAATGCGTGGATTATTTGTAAATATTCGTTCTGTATTTTTTGATGAATATCAAGACGAAGATAATGTTTATTTGCCAAACGAAGTAAATAAGCTTTTATCACTTCTAACAACTATTAGTGCTGGACACGGAAAGCAACATAGAAGAGTTATGCTATATATGGCGTCCAATACCGTATCATTATTGAACCCTTATTATAGCGTTTTTGGGATAAATAAAATGTTAAAATATAACACCAAATTTTTACGTGGTGACGGTTGGGTATTTGAAAGAACTTATAATAAAAACGCTTCAACCGCATATAAAGAAAGCGGTATAGCTAGGGCATTTCAAGGCGCAAGTTATAATGAATACGCGAGTGAAAATAAATATTTGAATGACAATGATTGCTTAATAGGTAAACCTAGCGGTCAATCGCGATATATTTGTACAATTAGATTTAATGAAAAAATGTATAACGTGAGAAGATACGATACTTATATGTATATATCAACTGGTGCTGATAACAGTTTTCCAGTAAGGATATGCTTTACAAAAAACGATGTTATTGATAACACGGCAATACGTGTAAACTCAACCCATTATATTGTAACGATGTTACGAGAATATTTCAATAGAGGGTTACTTTTATTTGAAAATTTGGAATGTAAGAACATGATATTTGATGTAATATCTTTTTAATGTTTCACGTGAAACATTGACATTTTGAAGTATGTGTGCTATTATAATATTGTACCCAAGATAATACAAACATTGTAATTGATATACACGCACATAGACAAGTAGTCTGATATCAATTTTTGGTCTTGCGTTCCCTTTGATTTGATTATCTTGTAACGTACAATATGTTTCACGTGGATAATGTTTCACGTGAAACATTTTTTATTTACAAACAAATTTATTTGTGTTATGATAGAAAAAAGGGAGGTGACAATATGCAGGAAGTCATGACAGCTATTAACACAGTAGGATTACCTACAGTTGTTGCGATTGCGTCAATGTGGTATGTGAAGTATCGGGAAGATAAAAACGACGCACGCATAGACAAATTAAATGAAGCGCATAAACAGGAAATGTCAGACATCACAGAAGCATTGAATAACAACACGTTAGCGCTTCAAAGAATATGTGATACATTTGAACAGAAAAAGGAGGATTAAACATGGCAGTAAAAAAAGCGGTAGACATTTCATATCATAACGGGGTTATTGATTTTGAACGGTTAAAAAACGCCGTGGACTATGTTATCATCCGTTGCGGTTACGGGCAGGATATGACATCGCAGGATGATAAACAATGGAATCGAAATGTAAGTGAATGTGAAAGATTGGGAATTCCATACGGTGTATATTTCTATTCCTACGCAAAAACAACTTCAAAAATCGAGGGCGAAATTAGACATTGTCTTAGATTGTTACAAGGTCACACACCTAGTCTCCCTGTATTTTTCGACAGTGAGGAAAAAGGAACGCAAGGCGTTGCAAAGCACAACGCAAAGCGTTTTTGCGATGCGATGCTGACGAACGGTTATAAGGCTGGTATCTATGCTAGTAAATCATGGTTCGAGAATTGCATTGGTGAAACATGGGGGTATGATTTGTGGATAGCGCGTTACGCTAATGTATTGGGTGTAGATAATGTGGACATATGGCAGTATTCCAGTAATGGCACAGTTGATGGCATTAGCGGACGATGTGATGTGAACCACGTATACAAAGACTACGGAACTTCAAGTTCTATCCCCGATGTTCCACAGAGTACAACAACTAACGCAAAACCAAGAAATGAGCTGATTGCACTAGGTCAACAGCACGCTATCAATTTCACAGGTGTTAAAATCGCAGTCGATGGTATTGTCGGCAGAAATACGAAAAGAATGGCGGTTCGTGTAGTGCAAAGAGCCATGAACGTAGACTACGGTAACCCAACACTTGTAGAAGATGGTATTATCGGAAGAAAGACTTTAGCAAAAGCAGGAAAGCATTATGTGAAACGTGGTGAAACACAGTTTCTTGTCACAGCTCTTGAAATCTTATGCTTGTTACAAGGCAAAGACCCGAACGGCGTCGAATGTCCTGGAACATTTGGCGGAGGTCTTGCACGTGCTTGCGGAACTAAATTCGTTTACGCGAAAGATATGTTATACATGATTTAGTTTTTATTCACGTGGAACAAAAAATGTTTCACGTGAAACATTTTAAGGAGGACAGTAAAAAATGCCAAATATCAATGTAGCCTATCAGTGGGCGGTCAATGCTTGCAATGCACCCAATATTGGTTATTCACAGCAATACCGAAGGGGGCAGACTGTGAACGGCATTACTTATTATGATTGTAGCTCTTTTATCTCAAAAGCGTTAACAGAAGCAGGATTTTTCTCAGTGAACCCATGGTTTACGACAAGAACAGAAGAAGGTTATTTATTACAAGCAGGTTTTAAAGAATTCAGTATTAACGAAGCGTGGCAAGCTGGGGACGTGGTATGGCGTAGTGGCCATACTGAAATGGTGTATCAAGGGGCAGGAGCAGGTAACGGAGGCATTACCATGGGCGCACACAGTGGGCGTTATCCATTGACCGAACAAGTCAGCATTAATACATATATAGCGAAACCGTCAGCTTGGACTAAAATATATCGCTATGGCGATAGTGCAGGAATGACCCTTGAATGGGTTCATGGAAACCGATATCTAACAGAAGATGAAATGAAGAATAATGCTTATGTGTTCTATAGTACAATGTTCTTCAAAGATTTCACGTTGAATTCAATAGCTGGAATGCTAGGAAACATGGAGATAGAATCCAATATTAACCCAGAGTTATGGCAGTCGCTAAAAGAGGGAAACTATAACGGTGGTTACGGTCTTGTTCAATGGACACCAGCAACAGTCTATACAGACTGGGCGAATGCTCACGGATATGATATCACAGATGGTTACTATCAATGTGTTTGGCTAGATGAAGAAACCGTTAGAAGTGGACAGTGGATTGAAACAACGAAATACCCGATATCATGGGAAGAGTTTAGGAAGTCCACAAAAGAGCCTGATTATCTAGCGTCAGTATTTTTAAAAAATTTCGAGCGTGCTGGCGTGGAAAAAGAAGAAGACCGAAAAAAGAACGCGCTAAAATGGTATGCGTATTTACAAAAATTATCACCGTACCCAATTCATCCTCATACAAGAAAAATAAAAATGCCACTTTACTTTTTTATGCCTTTGTGATACTATAAAAACTGTAAAAGGGTGACACTAAATATAAGGAGGTAGACTATTATATGGATTTTAAAGAAGCTTTAAACGAATTAATAGACGCAATTACAGACGTCGAAGAACATGGTGATGCTATTGAAACCTTACAGAATTATGCGAGTGAAAGAAGCGGTGAAACTGACAGCGAATGGAAAGACAAGTATATGAAACTTGAAAGCGAGTACAAAAAACGTTTTAAAGAGCGTATGAAAGAGTCAGCTACTAATGCAGACAATGAAGAAAAGAAAGATGAAAAAGAAGAAAAAATTACCGTAGAAGATTTGGACTTTAACGGTAAGACAGAATAAGGAGGTGCTATTATAAATGGCAGACGCAACAAATCAAAACATTCTAAAAGCTGTAAAGCAGGAGCTTTCTTTTGAAGTTCAGAACCATTTACCTGTAGAAGTCTCAGACAACTTACAGGGTGTATATGATAACATTCTGAATTTTGCCCCTGTGAGAAATGAAATCGTTCCGTCACTGATTAACCGTATCGGAATGCAGACCGTAGATAGTATTGCGTGGAGAAACCCGTTAGCAAGGTTCAAAAAAGAGCCTATGCGTTACGGTGAGACGCATGAAGAAACATACGTGAATATGTGTAAAGGACATGTCTATGATTCGCAGGCAGATTTTAAATATGCATTCCAGCAGTATCAGTCTTACATTATGAGCGTGTTCCATAATATAAATCTTGAAATCCAGTACCCTGTCACGGTGACATATGACAACCTTAGAAAAGCTTTTACTAGTGAGTATGGAATCCGTGACATGATTATGGCAAAAATGGAGAGTGCAATCACTGGTGCAAACTGGGATGAATATCTCGCTATGCGCGATTTAATTAATGTGGGATATGAAAAAGAGGTACTTCCGGCAGTAACCGTTGACGCGATTGTAGATGAAGCATCGGCTAAAAAATTATTGATTGAGGTTAAAAGAGCGGTAGGAGAGTTTGGTTTTCCGTTGCCGGAAAACAATCCAGCAGGGGCAACCTCTCACGCTTTGCCGACTAACCTTATTTGGATTACAACGCCAGAGGTAAATGCTCAGATTAGCGTAGATGCTTTAGCGTATGCGTTCCATATGGACAAAGCAGACGTATCTGTTCAGACAGTAATTGTAGACAAATTTGCTGATGATGCAATACAGGGGGTTCTCTGTGACGTAAGATTTTTCAATGTGCGAGACCAGTTTAAGGAAATGACCGACCAGCGACTTGCTAATGTGTTATCATGGAACTATATGTATACGCAGGTAGAAATGGTAAGCGCAAGTCCGTTCTATCCAATCCGAGTATTTACGACTGATAAAGTTGTTGATACGCCGACACTTAGTGTCACAGCTGGAACTTATACAGCAGGACAGACACAGGAAGTAGAAGTAACGGTAACAGGTGGAACAGGTACATACCATCAGAATTTAGTAACACTGGAAGTTGATAGTGGAGCTACTTCGGCTAAGACATATGTTATCCCGGGAACACATCTATTACACACAGGAGCTGACGAGACAGGAACTATCGTATTGAAAGCGATTTACAGACCAAATGAAACTATCACAAAAACAGCAAATTTCACAAAAGCGTAAATTTAACGGAGGTATTTATCTATGATAAATTTACCATCTCAAGGGGGGGTTGCACCGCGCAACCCCGAAACAAAATTGAGGTTATACAGTGGAGTACCGTGGTCTGATGAATATGAACACGTTAGACTGTACAACTCGAAAGAAGATTTGTTAAACCATTTAGAGAAATATCGTAAATACATTAACGGAGTTGATTTGTCGCACCTTGCTCCTATAAAGGTAGGAAATTATGATATACGTGTACCGTTTACAGAGATGAAAGCACTTAATCTCAATTATTTAGCTTTTCAAAATAGCGGTATTTCTAACGAATGGGTCTTTTGCTTTATTGATTCAATCGAATGGTTATCAGAAAAAACAACTAGGATTAATTTTTCTTTAGATGTTTTTCAAAATAACTTTTACGATGCAAATATAAAACCTTGCTTTGTAGAGTATCATCATATTCCAAGAAGTGATGACGGGATAGGAGTAAATCTAACCCCCGTAAACATAGAAACAGGCGAAACAATTGTATCACGTCATAAAAAATTAGACTTGACACCAACGGAGTGTTGCGCTTTTGTAACACGTGGAACAGCGGAACAGAGCTGGTTTGAGGGTCGTGTGGAAAATGGTGTATATTGCTGGGGTAGTATTGGACATTATGATGTCGCCACCGAAGATGGATTAAAAGGAATAAACGCATTGTTAGAGGATTATAATAAACAAGGCGCGCAAGATGCAGTCATAGGGTTGTTTATGTCACCAAAATTATGTACACTTGCTCTAGGCGGAAAAGAGATAAAACCTAAAATAACATCTATGCAGATTTCTGATAACGTTTTTGAGGGATATAAGCCAAAAAATAAAAAGTTATATTCTTATCCGTGGTTATTCTGTTTGGCTGACAACAATCAAGGTAATACACACATATACAGATATGAATACAGTTATAACAGAGATAAGTCAATCGAGTTTGACAGCTACGGAACGATTGCAACGTTACCGCAAGTCTTGACAGCACCGAAAAATTATAAAACACGAGAAGATTTAACGCATGGTTTGCTGAACGAAGCATTAATTAACTCTTCATTTCCTATGTGTTCCTTTTCATCTGACACTTACAGGGCATGGTTAGCACAAAACAAAAGTTCTATAGCTCTATCACAAGTACACACTGCCGTAGATGCTACCATAGGAACAGGCGAAGCTATAGCAGGTTTGGCTGGTGGAAGTTTACAGGGAGGGATTAATGGTCTTGGTAAAACAACAAACGCTTTTTGGGACACACTAGGTATGTTAGCCAATCAGACAGACAGAGCGAGAAACGCGGGGGTTACACATGGTAAAGCCTTATCAGAAAATGTGCTAACAGGAATCAAAGAATGTGGAATTGATTTCTATGAAATGTCCTGTAAAAGGCAATTTGCAGAAATGGCAGATAGTTTTTTCGACCAATTTGGATATCCGATTAATAAAATTACAATGCCTTATTTGCGTTCCCGTTCATATTGGAACTATGTAAAAACATCACATTGCGGTTTTACGGGTGACATTGACTTAGACCAGTTGAAAAAATTGAGAAATATATTTGACAACGGTGTAACATTATGGCATACTGATGATATCGGAAATTATAGTTTATCCAACGACTAATGGGGAGGTGAGTATAAATGAGTAATCCGTTAAGGGTTTTTGAGAAAAATATCAACAAAAAGAAATGCAGTGATTTTGAAACAATTAAATCTATATTCTTTTATGATATTTTTGACATATTTGTAAATAGATACACATGGAAAAATCTGCCAGAAGAGATTTTGCCTATGTATATTGAGCAAACACTTTTTTGGAATGGACTTGGTGTATTCATCAAAGATGATATCGGAGGATACGCTTTTATGAAAGTTACATTGTCGGGTTTGCCCGATATTTATAATATTCCTCAAGATAGAATTGTATACACAGCTAACGGTTATATAGAGGAATACGGAAAAGAAAATAGTTGTATTTTATGGAACAACTACTCAACAATGCCGTACTACTACAAAGCTTTAATGTACGCTGACGCTATGGCGAATACTTGGAAAACAAAAGGCATTAATATGTATGCACAACGTACGCCTGTTGCACTTTCTTCTTCAGACAATGAAAAATTAAGCTTTGAAGTAGTAGGTGAAGAGTACGACAACTATTTACCTGTTATAAAACTTTCCGATTCATTGAACTTGAAAGACATCAAAGCACTGAACATGGGAGCACCTTACATCGTCGATAAATGTGAACAGGAATTGAGGGATTTATGGTCACAGGTATTAACATCGCTAGGCTATGAAAGCAATCCAGTAGAAAAAGGTGAAAGACTTGTGACAGGTGAGACAGCAGGAAACAACGGGCAGATTGAAGCAAACAGAAATATTGGTCTGTCATTAAGAAGAAGATGCGCGAGAGCTATCAATGAATTATGGGGTCTGAATGTGACAGTTGACTTTAACAGTGAATTGCCTACCATGATAAACGGATATGTGCCCGACAAGTACATGCAAAAAGGGAAAGAGGGTGACGAGATTGAGTAAATACACAACGACCGTTAAAGAAATTTGTGAAAGCTTTATCACATCTCAAGAACTATGGAGCATGGACTTATCAGTACAAAGAATCATTGACAAAACACAGGGAAAATTTTTTGACTTTGATTTTCCGTTTTATTCTGAGGATAGGAAAGACCTATATACTTTTAAAACATATTTTTTACTTAGATATTGGAATAATTATATAGGCTTTGAGACACTAGGAATGTGGAAAACTGCTTTTATGGCAAAAATGCATGAATTGATACCGTATTACACAAAACTGTATAATGCAATTCAAGACGATAACCCTTTTACAAATGTAAATATAACAATCACAGAAGCAGAAAAAGGAAACGAAAAAACAACAACTAACTCAACAGATACAGGACAAAGCGAAGTAAAAAACAATCAAAATTATCAAAATATTGATAGTGATAACCCACAAGTTACCGTAGCTACAGAAGATTACGCAAGTACTATGAGTAGAGGTGAAACTATCAATAACACTACAACTAATGCAAAAAATAACCATTCAGGAAACGACAACAAGGACAGCAAAAGAGACAGAGACACAAAAGAGATAGGATTGAGAGGAAAATCAACAAGCGAAGCAATAGCAGAATATCGCGAGCAGATACAAAATATCAATAGAGAACTTGTGGAAGCTTGTCGCGATTTATTCATGAAAGTTTGGTAAAAAGGAGGTGAAATACATGACAAATGAATTAAAGCCTTTAGTCCCTTTACTTTGTTGCGATATACCTAGCGTGTACAGTAATAAACAGAGCTATTACGAGTGCTTATGTTATATCGGGTATAAAGTTAACGAATGTATCGAAGCAATTAACGGTTTTACAGACGCATACAAACAGTATACAGATGAAAAAATTGCAGGATTGAAAAAATACATAGACAATCTTAACACTGATATATATAAGCATATCACAGAAGTAGAAAAAAATATCCGAGATGATATGAACGCTAAAGATACTGAGCTTGATGAAAAAATCAATAAAGTGCAAACACAACTTCTTGATAAGATTGGTGCATTGAATATTTTAATATATGATTTAAATGATGAGACAAGAGCTCATATTGATACAGAAGTTAAAAAACTCTATGATTACATCAATGACTACATGCCAAACAATATGGAAGTATTAAACCCTGTAAAGGGTTATCGAACAAGTTTAAACCAAGCGTTATCTGATATGTATGACAACTTACGCTATTATGCGTTGACGTGTAATGAATTTGATTCGTTAAATTTAACTTGCACAGAGTTCGATAACTTATTACTTAGTTGCACCGAGTTTGATTTATACGGAGCAAAAAGATTTAGAGTGGACAGTAATTTATACATGCATAATCCTTTTACTGGTGAATATGTATTTTATCAAGATGTTATCTATCAGCTTGCACAGCTACACTTTAATAACCCTATAAATGCTAGTGAATTTGACGGTTTATTATTGACTGTAACAGGATTTGAAGCTAAGGCGTTAAGTGCTTACACTTTCGATAGCAACGCTAAAACAGCGTTACAATTATAAATTAAGGAGGAATGAAAATGAGTTCAACAAACAAAACAACTTATTATGATTTAAGTCAGTATATCGGAACTGACAAGCCGACATATTTAGGGGATTATAACTCTGACATGTCTAAAATTGATGCAGGAATTCACGGTGCAGATGATAAAGCTACCACAGCTTCACAGAATGCAGGTAGCGCGATTGCTAGAGTTAGCGAAGTAGAAAAAACTGTGCAGTCACATACAAGCGCTATTACAACATTACAGACAGATGTTACAGGTTTAAAAGAGAGTGTAAAAAATGCTCAGAATACAGCAACAGACGGTGCTCAAAAAGCTGAAAGTGCACAACAGACAGCTAACAGCGCACTTTTAACAGCAAATAACGCTAGTACAAAAGCTGATAATGTCAATAGAGATGTAACGTTGTGGACAGGTACAAGTAAAAACTCACCTATCACATTAAACGACAGTTTAACAAATTATAGATTTTTATACGTCGAAACAAACGAGGGTATTACACCTATTTTCCCTCTCAGAAATGATAAAAAGAAATATGTGGGATGTCAGCAAATTATGTCGGGAGGCTCTACTACCACGGTCGTTACTGTTTCAATTAAGATTACTGTTAGTGATGATACGCACATCACAGTTTTAACTAATGCTATTGACCACAGTTTTAGCGACGGTCACCCTAATCTAGATGCAATTTATGTATTAGGTGTATACGGTATTCCTAGATAAAAGTTTTTCAAGCAAAAACCCGTCTATTATAGACGGGTTTTTATTTCCTCCTTAATCAAATAATATTTTTAGAAACCATTTCTAATCGCAATTCTTCTAACTCGTCATTTAACCTCTTTTCTCTAATCTGTGCTATTTCATTTTCTGGGTATTTTTTCAATAAATCATTCTCATAAGCCCATTGGTTTAATAATGCCTCGTACGCTAACTTAT
>ERZ791794.1107-NODE-1107-length-14855-cov-5.005270_pt1 | contig 14855 bp, 9 predicted proteins | sample MGYA00510312_ERZ791794 | MGnify/ENA primary metagenome ERZ791794 (study PRJEB30046, sample SAMN00791977) | human gut metagenome | study: EMG produced TPA metagenomics assembly of the A metagenome-wide association study of gut microbiota in type 2... | reverse complement strand
AAAGTCAGGGCTTTGTGATTTTTTTAGAATAAGGGAGTTTTGACACACCTCCCTCAAATTTTAACGAACTATTGGTGCAAAGTTATGTGTTTTTTTTTTACATCATGCAGTTGTACCATTTTTTTTTGTATTTTTGCACGCTATAAGAAGCTATTTACTTAAAGCAGAAAACATAAATACAACTTTATAAATTCAATGGCAAAAGAATTAAAACAACTCACAAAGCGCTCAGAGAACTACAGCCAGTGGTTTAACGACCTCGTCACAAAGGCTGACCTCGCTGAGCAATCAGCCGTACGCGGATGTATGGTTATCAAGCCTTATGGCTATGCTATCTGGGAGAAGATGCAGCATCAGCTTGATGTTATGTTTAAGGAAACTGGTGCACAGAACGCCTATTTTCCTATGCTTATCCCGAAGTCGTTCTTCAGCCGCGAGGCAGAGCACGTAGAAGGATTTGCTAAGGAGTGTGCAGTGGTTACTCACTACCGTCTTCGTACCAATGAGGACAAGACTGGCATCGAGGTAGACCCAGCAGCAAAGCTCGAAGAAGAACTCATCATTCGTCCTACATCTGAGACCATCATCTGGAACACATACAAGAACTGGATTCAGTCGTACCGCGACCTTCCTTTGATGTGCAACCAATGGTGTAACGTTATGCGTTGGGAGATGCGCACACGTCCGTTCCTCCGCACATCAGAGTTCCTTTGGCAGGAGGGTCATACAGCTCATGCTACAAAGGAGGAGGCAGAAGAGGAAGCAAAGAAGATGCTTCACGTTTACGCTGACTTTGCAGAAAAGTGGATGGCAGTACCGGTCGTTCAGGGCGTAAAGAGTGAGACAGAGCGCTTTGCAGGTGCGTTGAACACATACACAATTGAGGCAATGATGCAGGACGGTAAGGCTCTGCAGAGCGGCACGTCACACTTCCTCGGTCAGAACTTCGCAAAGGCATTCGACGTTACATTCCTCAACAAGGAGAACAAGCCAGAGTACGTATGGGCTACATCATGGGGCGTATCTACACGTCTTATCGGTGCACTCATCATGACCCACTCTGACGACAACGGTCTTGTGTTACCTCCGAAGCTCGCTCCTATACAGGTTGTCATCGTGCCTATCACCAAGAACGCCGAGCAGTTGCAGGCTATCTCCGAGAAGCTCGCTCCGGTCATCAGCCAGTTGCGCGCAGCAGGCATCAGCGTGAAGTACGACGACGCAGACAACAAGCGTCCAGGCTTCAAGTTCGCCGACTATGAGCTGAAGGGTGTGCCTGTACGCCTCGTTATGGGCGGTCGCGACCTCGAGGAGAACACCATCGAGATCATGCGTCGCGATACTCTCGAGAAGGAGACACGCTCGTTCGACGGCATCGTTGAATACGTAGAGCAGTTGCTTGAGGATATCCAGGCTAACATCTACAAGAAGGCTCTCGACTTTCGCAATGCCCACATCTACGAGTGCGATAACTACGAGGAGTTCAAGGAGCGCATCAAGGATGGTGGCTTCTTCCTCTGCCACTGGGACGGCACAGCTGAGACTGAGGCTAAAATCAAGGAGGAGACTCAGGCTACAATCCGCTGCGTGCCATTCATGTTCGAGCAGACACCGGGCGTAGACATGGTTTCAGGCAAGCCGGCTACACAGCGTGTACTGATTGCTCGCAGCTACTAAGCATTTGAAATCATACAATTCAAGACCGGCATCTTTTACTGTCGGTCTTGAATTTTACATTTTAGTTATCTATCACAATTGCTATTTCAAACGAAAGCCAAACAGAGTATAGAAACTATATCACACTATATTAAAACTATTAAAACATTAAAACACTAAAAAATGGATTGGATAATCAACCTATTCACCAATACTGAGTCGATTGCCCATATCGCCCTACTCTATGCCATTGTCATCGCAGTCGGCATTCTGCTGGGTAAGATTAAGATTGGCGGCATATCACTCGGTGTAACATGGGTGCTTTTCGCTGGTATCTTAGCAGGCCATGTTGGCTTCACTGCCCCCAAAGACACCATGACCTTTGTTCAGGACTTCGGACTTATTCTGTTCGTGTTCTGCATCGGTTTGCAGGTCGGTCCTGGCTTCTTCGAGAGCTTCAAGAAAGGCGGTGTAACGCTCAACCTGCTCTCTACCACAGCTATCTTGCTGAACGTCGGCGTTATGTTTGCATGCTACTATCTCTTCTTCGACACTAATGTGAAGTCGAACCTCCCGATGATGGTGGGCACGCTATATGGAGCCGTAACCAACACACCGGGTCTTGGTGCTGCAAACGAAGCGCTCAGCTCTGTATGGCAACAGACCTACGGTGAACTGCCACAGATTGCGTCCGGTTATGCCTGCGCTTACCCACTTGGTGTAGTAGGCATCATCGGTGCTACTATCGCCATCCGTTTCCTAACCCGCACCAAGCTTGAGGAGGAGGAGAAGGCACTTGAAGCAGAAGAAGCTGAGAACCCACAGGCTAAACCGCATCAGATGCACCTCAAGGTGAACAATGCATACCTCTCAGGCCGTACAGTTGCAGAGATTAGCGACTTCCTCAACCGCGACGTTGTGTTCTCGCGCCTCTTCAAGAACGGCGAATACAGCATACCGAACAGCCGCACGGTCTTCGACATGGGCGACGAGGTGCTCGTCGTGTGTGCTGAGGCTGACGCACCGGCTATCCAGGCGTTCATCGGTCCGGAGCTGGAGACTGAGTGGGAGGAGAACGAAAGCAAGCAGCCGCTCGTTTCGCGCCGCATCGTCGTAACCAACTCGTCAATGAATGGTAAGACACTCGGCAAGATGCATTTCTCGTCTGTATACGGTGTAACCGTAACACGTCTTTCGCGTCAGGGCATGGACCTCTTCGCAAGCCGCAACTACCGCTTCCAGGTAGGCGACAAAATTCTCGTAGTAGGTCCGGAGGACAACGTGAACCGCATTGCCGAGCTGATGGGCAACTCTGTAAAGCGCCTTGATGCGCCTAACGTAGCTACTATCTTCATCGGTATCTTCATCGGTATCATCTTCGGTAGCATTCCGTTCGCTATACCAGGAATGCCGGTTCCGTTGAAGCTCGGTATCGCTGGCGGTCCGCTTATCATCGCTATTCTTATCGGTCGCTTCGGCCACCGCATGAAGCTCAACACCTACACCACGACATCGGCAAACATGATGCTTCGAGAGATTGGTCTTGTGCTGTTCCTTGCGAGTGTGGGCATAAAGGCTGGTGCTAACTTCTGGAACACAGTAGTGGAAGGCGATGGTCTGTTGTACGTATTGACTGGTTTCATCATCACAATCATCCCTATCCTGATTGTCGGCACTATAGCACGCATGAAGTACAAGTTCAACTACTTTACCATTATGGGTATGCTTGCCGGTACATACACCGACCCTCCAGCCCTCGCTTACGCCAACTCTGTTTGCTCGCGCGAGGCTCCTGCTATCGGCTATTCTACGGTTTATCCGTTGAGTATGTTCCTGCGTATCTTCACAGCGCAGCTCGTTGTGCTGTTCTTCTGCGGATAATAACGACAAGACCATTGGTCGCAAAACAGCAAAGGGTGTGTCATAGCTCCGATTGAAGAGTTCTGACACACCTTTTTTTCATGCTTAAACATCAAGATAAATCATCGTGCACCGAACGCAATCCGATTGGGCACCGAACGCAATCCGACTGGATGGCGAACGCAATCCGATTGGGTGGCGGACGCAAACGGTGCAGACGGCGGACGCAATCCGATTGGGCGGCGGACGATACACAACGAAAAAAGGATGCACCGACAACAACATTTGCCTGGTGCATCCTCTTTTATTATGCTACATCATATAGCCGTTTGTACGACTACGAAGATGTTTTACTTCTCGAAGTAACGCTTGTACAAGCCCATGAAGCCAGCACAGTGGCGAGCCTCATCCTTTGCCATCTCGTGAACGGTGTCATGAGTAGCGTCCATGCCGGCAGCCTTAGCGTTCTTTGCGATGCGGAACTTGTCCTCGCAAGCGCCACGCTCTGCAGCGATACGAGCCTCAAGGTTCGACTTAGTATCCTTCAGAACGTCGCCCAAAAGCTCTGCGAACTTACTTGCGTGCTCAGCCTCCTCGAAAGCATAGCGCTTGAATGCCTCTGCAATCTCTGGATAGCCCTCACGATCAGCCTGACGGCTCATTGCGAGATACATACCTACCTCACCGCACTCGCCATTGAAGTGAGTCTCGAGATCCTTAATCATCTCTGGTGTAGCCTCCTCATCGCGAGCAGCACCGAGAGTATGAACGGTTGCGAAAGCTGGACCCTCTGTCGAATCGTTCAGTTCCTTAAACTTGCTTGCCGGAGCCTTGCAAACCGGGCACTTTTCAGGAGCCTCTGTACCTTCGTGAATATAACCGCATACTGTGCAAATAAATTTCTTCTTCATAATTCTTCTGTTTTAAGAGTTAATAGTATTTATATTAAAAAAGCCTTATCTATAAATTATCCGACTGCAGTTTCAGCCTGCTTTGCCAAGCACTCCTTACATACACCTTTATAATATAGCTGTACGTCGTCGATTTTGTGACCTGCCAACTCTTTGCGATTTACAACATCCGACACCTCGTCGAAAATGTCGTACACCTTTCGGCAGCACTTACAGATGAAGTGCGCGTGCAAACTGACATCGCCATCATAACAAACACGATGTTCGTTGATTGTTATCATCTGAGCAGCATTGTGCTCTGAGAACATTCTGAGCGTGTTGTACACCGTGGTACGGCTAAGTGTAGGCACCTTAGGTAGTAAAGCCTTATGCACCTCCTCCACTGTAGGATGAGTAAAGTGAGTCATCAGATAATGCATAATCTGAATGCGCTGAACAGAAGGCTTGATGCCATGTTCTACAAGTCTTGTTACTGCGTCGTTATGTTTCATTGTCTATATTCTTTTCATTTTACTACTGCAAAGATATACTTTTTTATAATAATTACAAAATAATATTTGTAAAAATTTCATTCTTTAATTCTTTTTCAGAAATTCAAGTGCTTTTACGCTGCAATAATACAATAAATCGACACTATTTTCGTTATGTTATGTATGAAACTGAAATTGTTTATACTTCAAATAATATGTCTCTGCGCTTTCGTATCAGCTCAGGCGCAAACATTCACCTTAAGTGGAAGGGTCATTGACGAGAACAACGACCCCGTGGAATTTGCATCCGTATCATGCCCTAAACAAGGCAAGATGACAATGACCTCGCTTAAAGGCGACTATAGTCTGCAACTTCAATCTGCCGACTCTGTTGAAATCAGATTTTCAATGGTCGGTTACAAGACCAAGGTTCGCACACTGCGCCGTCCACGTGGTAAGCAGACAATGCAGGTTGTTCTGCACAGCAGCGACAATGCCCTGTCGGAAGTAACCATCACAGGCAAGCGCATCGAGACGGGACAAACGCAGGAATTGAGCAAAGAGCATCTAAAGAGTATGCCCTCCACTACGGGCAACGCCGTAGAGGAAATGATTCAAAGTCAGGCAGGCGTATCTACCCACAGCGAGCTTTCATCGCAGTACAACGTGCGTGGTGGTTCGTTCGACGAGAATAGTGTATATATAAATAATGTGGAAATATTCCGTCCGTTCCTTGTAAGAAGCGGACAGCAGGAGGGCATTTCGGTCATCAACCCTGATATGGTGGAGAAGATTGGCTTTTCAACCGGTGGCTACGAGGCACGCTATGGCGACAAGATGTCGTCGGCACTGAACATCGAGTATCGCCGTCCGAAACGCTTCGAAGCGTCAGCCACAGCCAGTATGCTTGGAGCAAGCGCATTTGTCGGCATGAGTAACAAGAAGTTCTCGTGGAGCAACGGACTACGATACAAGACAACGAAGTATCTGTTGGGATCGATGGACACAAAGGGCGAGTATCAGCCTACGTTCATCGACTATCAGACGTATCTTACTTACTCGCCCAACAAGCGCTGGGACATCAAGTTCCTCGGCAACATCTCGGACAACCACTATAACTTCACACCCGAAGATCGTGAGACGAATTTCGGCACGATGGAAAACGTAAAGGCATTCAAGGTGTACTTCGATGGACAGGAGAAAGACGTGTTCCGCACCTTCTTCGGTTCATTGGGCATCACTCGCAAATTCAACGAGAACACAAGCCTTTCGCTCATCGCTTCGGCGTTCAATACACGCGAGCAGGAGAAGTACGACATACAAGGACAGTACTGGCTCACGCAGACCGAAACAAGCGAAAATCTCGGTGTAGGCACCTACTTCCAGCACACGCGCAACTATCTGAAGGCTCACGTGGAGAGTGCCAAGCTGCTGTTCAAGACGAAGCAGAAGAAGCATAACATTGAGGCTGCATTCACCTACAAGTGGGAGCACATTGAGGAGAACTCGGTAGAATACGAAATGCGCGACTCAAGCAAATACAGCATTCCGCACACTGGCAAGGATCTTTATATGATTTACAGTATGCGTGCAAAGAACACGCTTACAGCCAATCGTGTAGAGGCGTATGCGCAGGACACATACCGCTTCACTGGTTCGGAAGGCAAGACACTCTATACATTAAACTACGGTCTGCGCCTCGCCTACTGGAGTTTCACGAAGGAAACTATACTCAGCCCGCGTCTGTCGTTGGGCATCATCCCGGCATTCAACGAGAACATAACGATGCGCTTTGCCACCGGCTTGTACTATCAAGCACCGTTCTTCAAGGAGATACGCGACACCACTACAACGAACGGCATTACATATGCCTCGCTCAACCGTAAGGCGAAGAGCCAACGTTCGATACACTTCATCGCAGGCTTCGACTACCGCTTCAAGATGAACAACCGCCCGTTCAAGTTCACAGCCGAAGCATACTACAAGGCACTTGGCAACCTTGTGCCTTATAGTGTGAACAACGTGAAGGTGGTGTATTATGGCGACAATATGTGCAGCGGACATGCAGCAGGCTTAGACCTCAAACTCTTTGGTGAGTTTGTGCCGGGTACAGATTCGTGGGTGTCGCTATCGCTGATGAACACAAGCATGAAGCTGAACGGCAAGTCAATCCCTCTGCCTACCGACCAGCGCTATGCTGTCAACCTCTTCTTCACCGACTATTTCCCTGGCACAACACGCTGGAAGATGTCGCTCAAGTTGGCACTTGCCGACGGTCTACCATTCTCTGCCCCACACCGCGAGCTCGAATCGAACGTGTTCCGTGCTCCGGCATACAAACGAGCAGATGTTGGTTTGAACTACCGCATCATCGACAACAGCGACCGCCACAAGAAGCGCAACCCAATTCGCAACCTGTGGGTTGGAGCTGAGTGTCTGAACCTCTTCGGCATCAACAACGTGAACTCCTACTACTGGATTACCGATGTCACCGGACAGCAATACGCCGTGCCTAACTATCTGACGGGCAGACAAATCAACGTCAAACTGTCGGTCGACTTTTAAAGCAGAAAGACCACACCCCACAAATAGCAAACTATGAGAACGACCCTATTGGCATTAATACTCACATTGTCGGCATTTGTCGCCACTAACAGCTTTGCGCAATACAACGACATCAAGTCGGAGAATATTGCATCATTGCAGGTCGTGGCTGGCAAGGACTGGCTATCCATGCCTATAGCCACGCTTAACGGCGAACCGATAAACATCAGTTTCGACGACCTCACACACGAATATCATCGCTACGTATATCGCCTGCAGCACTGCGAGGCAGACTGGAGTGTGTCGGAGGGCATCTTCGACTCCGACTATTGTGAGGGATTTGTCGATGGTTGCACCATCGACGACATAGAAGAGTCGCTCAATACCAACACCCTCTACACCCACTACCGCCTTTCTATCCCCAACGAGAATTGCCGCATCAAAATGAGCGGCAACTATCGTCTGACGGTTTACGACGAGAACAACGGCGACACTATTTTCACGACTTGCTTCATGATAGTGGAACCACTTGTAAAGGCAAGCATGTCCGTAACCACAAACACGGACATCGGCATCAACAAAGCCCATCAGCAAGTGGGAGCAGAAATAAACTACTCTGCTCTTAACATCACTAATCCAAGCACCGAGTTGTACACCGTCGTCATGCAAAACGGACGTTGGAGCACCGCCCGCATAAACCCTACGCCACAATACCAAACCGGAAGCGGACTACGTTGGGAGTACAACCGCGACCTCATCTTCGATGGAGGCAACGAGTATCATAAGTTCGAGATACTTGATGTCACCCACCCCACCCTTGGCATTGAGAACACATGGTGGGATGGCACTAACTACCACGCACAAATATGGACTGATCTACCACGTCCAAGCTATGTTTACGACGAAGATGCCAACGGCAGTTTTTACATACGCAACAGCGACAACATCGAAAACGACCGCATCTCGGAATACGTCGTCGTCAACTTCCGCCTACAAGCACCACGACAGAACGGCAGAGTGTTTATCAACGGCGTATGGACCAACGACCGCTTCACACCGCAATACGAGATGCAGTTCAACGAGCAGACAAAGCTTTATGAGGCAAACGTGCCACTGAAGCAAGGTTACTACTCCTATCAGTACCTCACGAAGCACAACGATAACAGCCTGCATCCGGTTTCAACAGAAGGCAACTTTTTCCAAACCGAAAACAGCTATCAAATGCTTATATATTATAAAGGTATAGGACAACGCACATATCGCCTCGTAGGTTATAGTAAAATTAGGAGCTAAGCACAAGTAAAAGTCGGCAAATTATAGAATTATTTTTAAATTCCGCAATTAATATAGCCGTTATATCAACTATATTCGCTATCTTTGCAAAAGAAAACGACGAAAAATGGTGATTAAAAGACTGTGTAAAATAATTTAAAACCTATTTTTCTACAAAGAAACTGTTAAACTTTAAATAATAAAATGAATAATAAGGATTTAATGAACCATGCGGCAGACAACATCCGACTGCTTGCTGTATCGATGGTAGAAAAAGCCAAATCAGGTCACCCTGGCGGTGCTATGGGTGGTGCTGACTTTATCAACGTTCTTTTCTCGGAGTTCTTGGTGTTCGATCCAGATCAGCCGACTTGGGAGGGCCGCGACCGCTTCTATCTCGATCCTGGTCACATGTCGCCAATGCTCTACTCAGCTCTCGCTTTGCAGGGCAAGTACACAATTGACGATTTGAAGACATTCCGTCAATGGGGCACTATATGTCCGGGACATCCTGAGCGTGACATTATTCATGGAATTGAAAACACATCTGGACCCCTCGGTCAGGGACACACCTACGCTGTGGGTGCTGCTATTGCAGAGAAGTTCCTTGAGGCTCGTCTTGGCAGCACCATGATGCAGCACAAGATTTACGCTTACATCTCTGACGGAGGTGTTCAGGAAGAAATATCTCAGGGCGCAGGCCGTATCGCAGGTCTCTTCAAGCTCAACAACCTCATCATGTTCTACGATGCCAACGAGATTCAGCTCTCTACAGAGTGCGATGTCGTAATGCGCGAGAACACACGTATGAAGTACGAGTCATGGGGTTGGAACGTTCTTGAAATAAACGGTAACGACCCTGACGAGATCCGTGCAGCTCTCATCCTCGCTAACAAGGAAGAGCAGCGTCCTACCCTCATCATCGGTCACACCGTTATGGCTAAGGGCGCACGCAAGGAAGACGGATCAAGCTACGAGCGCAGCGTGAAGACTCACGGCGCACCGCTCGGTGGTGGCGCTTACGAGAACACAGTGAAGAACCTTGGCGGCGACCTCAACGACCCGTTCGTTGTGTTCGACGACGTTAAGGAACTCTACGAGAAGCGTAACGCAGAGCTCCGCGAGGTAGTAAAGGAAAGACATGCAGCAGAAACAGAGTGGCGCAAGGCTAACCCTGAAAAGGCAGAGCAGATGGATGCTTGGTTCTCAGGCAATGCTCCGAAGGTAGACTGGAGCGAACTTGTTCAGAAGCGCGACGTTGCAACACGTGTTGCTTCAGCCAACTGTCTCGGTGTATTGGCAGAGCAGGTGCCTAACATGGTTTGCTCTTCTGCCGATCTCTGCAACTCGGACAAGACCGACGGCTTCCTCAAGAAGACTCACGAACTTACACCTGACGACTTCACCGGAGCATTCTTCCAGGCAGGTGTCAGCGAGCTTACAATGGCTTGCGTCTGCATCGGTATGTACCTCCACGGCGGTGTTATCCCGGCTTGCGGCACATTCTTCGTATTCTCCGACTACATGAAGCCGGCAATTCGTATGGCAGCTCTCATGCGCGTTCCAATCAAGTTCGTATGGTCGCACGACGCATTCCGCGTTGGTGAGGACGGACCTACACACGAGCCGGTTGAGCAGGAAGCACAGATTCGCCTCATGGAGAAGCTGAAGAACCACAAGGGACAGGACTCTGTACGCGTATTCCGCCCTGCAGATGCAGACGAGACAACAGTATGCTGGCAGATGGCTAACGAGAACATGGACACACCGACAGCAATGATTTGCTCACGCCAGAACGTGAACTCCCTGCCTGAAGGCACTGACTACTCTCAGGTTCGCAAGGGTGCATACATCGTTAAGGACGATCCTAACTACGACGTTATCCTCCTCGCTTCTGGTTCGGAGGTGTCTACGCTCCTCGCAGGTGCCGAGTTGCTCAACGCTGACGGCATCAAGACACGTATCGTAAGCGTCCCGTCAGAGGGTCTGTTCCGTACACAGAGCAAGGAGTATCAGGAGAGTGTACTGCCGAAGGGTGCCAAGATCTTCGGTATGACAGCAGGTCTGCCCGTCACACTCCAGAGCCTCGTAGGTGTAGAGGGTATGGTTTACGGTCTTGAGTCGTTCGGTTTCTCAGCTCCTTACAAGGTGCTCGACGAGAAATTGGGCTTCAACGCCGAGAACGTATTTAAGCAGGTGAAAGATTACTTATCTAAATAAACAGGCATAGCTTATGCAGAACTTCACGTTAAGTAAGAAATTCTGCATAAGCTTGCTTTATTAATAATCCAATAAAACTACAGTACTATGGAAATTAAGACAGTAGGCATTGCATGCGACCACGCAGGTTACGCATTGAAGAAATTTGTTGTTGAATACCTTGAGAGCCACAACATTCCGTTTAAGGACTACGGTACATACAGCGATATGAGCTGCGATTATCCGGATTTTGCTCATGAGTTAGGCGAAGCTATCTCTAATGGTGACGTTTATCCTGGCATCGGCATCTGCGGTAGCGGTGAAGGTATGGCAATGACCCTCAACAAGCATAAGGGTGTACGTGCAGCATTGGTATGGAATCCAGAGATTGCTCAGCTCACACGCCAGCACAACGACGCAAACATCCTCGTTATGCCGGGTCGCTTCATCGACAACAAGACAGCAGAGAAGATTATGGACGAGTTCTTCAAGACTCCATTTGAAGGTGGTCGCCATGAGAAGCGTGTAAACAAGATTGACTTGTAGGAGGGTATGGCATCCCTGCCATACCTACGCAGTCAACCAGTTCTGTTGATACACACCCTAACTTTAAACACATACAGGAGACTATGACCACACGCCATAGTCTCCTTTTTCATAAACCATAGGAGGGTATGGCATCCCTGCCATACCCACGCAGCCATCATTCACATACCCTCCTATAAATGCACCAAAATACTTTTAACGAGAATGAAAAAAATACTCATCTCTGCCTCTATATTCGCATTGAGCCTCACAGCGAATGCGCAAGGGCAATTCATATCCGACGCCAACTACCGCAACACAGTGGAGAACATCTTCAAGGAGCGCGTGAAGACAGTCGGCAAGACATTCTACAACACACAGAAAGAAAAGCTTACGGCTGACGAGAAGGAAGCGTTGAAGTTCCTCTACGCTTACATGCCGCTTGCCGACGTTACCGACTACCCCACTTCGTTCTTCGCCGACAATGTACGCATGGCGTTCAAGGCTCGCGAGGAGATGCCCTGGGGCAAGAACGTTCCGGAGTTGCTTTTCCGCCACTTCGTTGTGCCGATCCGCGTCAACAACGAGGCTCTGGACAATGCACGATCGGTGTTCTACAACGAACTGAAGGACCGCATCAAGGGTATGTCGATGATGGATGCTATCATTGAGGTGAACCACTGGTGCCACGAAAAGGTGACCTACCAGCCTTCTGATGCCCGTACATCGGCACCACTCGCTACGCTGAAGACCGCAACCGGCCGTTGCGGTGAGGAGAGTACGTTTGCCGTTGCGGCATTGCGCGCCGTGGGCATTCCTGCACGCCAGGTGTACACACCGCGTTGGGCTCACACCGACGACAACCACGCTTGGGTAGAGGCATGGGCAGACGGCAAGTGGTACTTCCTCGGCGCCTGCGAACCAGAACCGGTGCTCAACCTCGGTTGGTTCAATGCGCCGGCTTCGCGAGCAATGCTCATGCACACACGTGCTTTCGGCGACTATAACGGTCCGGAGGAGGTGATGCTGCGCACAAGCAACTTCACAGAAATAAACCTCACGTCCAACTATGCACCGGTTGCTTCGGTAGACTTCTATGTCAAGGACAGCGAAGGCAAGCCGGTGGAGAATGCACGTGTCGAGTTCAAGATTTACAACTACGCTGAATTTTTCACGGCAGTAACGAAGTACACCGACGCAAAGGGGCACACCTCGCTCTCTGCAGGCATCGGCGACTTGGTTGTTTGGGCGTCGAAAGACGGCAAGTATGCATATCAGAAGGTTTCGTTCGGCAAGGAGAAGGAGGCAACACTCACCCTCCCAGGGGGCGTACTTGTAGGAGGGTATGGCATCCCTGCCATACCCACGCAGCCAACTGGTTCTGTTGGTGCACCAACCGGTTCTGTTGGTGCACTTGAGACAAGTGCACCCCCTACCAGCACTTACATCGACCTCGTTCCGCCGAAGGAAGACCCACAGCTGCCATACGTCAGCGACGAGATGCACAAGGAGAACCAGCGCCGCTTTGCTCTTGAGGACAGCATCCGCAAGGCATATACAGCAACGTTCCCCACTATGGAGGAGGCAAAGCGCATCAATGAGCGCGGCGCCGAGTACATTTTCAAGTCGCGCGGCAACAAGCAGACCATCGTCGACTTCATCAACCGCCACAGCGACAACGAAGACCGCGTGATGGGCATACTCGCCACACTCAGCGACAAAGACTTGCGCGACATCACAACAGAGATTCTTGAAGACAGCTACAACGCAACGACCGACCAGCTCTCGCCGCGCGTTGAGGACGAGCTGATTACAATACCGTTCAAGCAGTACTTCGAGAAGGCGTTCAGCAAGAAGACTGCCGACGCTTTCCGCGCCGACCCGATGAAGCTTGTTGAGTGGATAAAGAAGAACATTCGTCTTAACCCTGACAAGAAGGCTTTGCGCATCGCACAGACTCCGGTTGGCGTGATGAAGTCGAAGATTACCGACGAGCGTTCGCGCGACATCTTCTTCGTAGACGTGGCTCGTAGCCTGGGCATCGAAGCAAGGAAGGACGCTGTGACGGGCAAGATACAGTACAAATCCAAGGGGGTGCACTTGTCTCAAGTGCACCAAAAAACCAACGGCGAATGGCAGGATGTGAAGTTCGACAACACAGCCGACAAGACATCTACCGCAGCAGCTCTTGGCACAATCGTGCTGACATACGAGCCTACTAAGCTGCTCGACAACCCGAAGTATTACAGCCACTTCACAATCAGCCGTATAGAAAACGGCACGGCTCATCTGCTGAACTTCGAGGAGGGTCAGGCAGACATGGGCAACGGCACGACATGGAGCAACACATTCAAGAAGGGCTACAAGCTCGATGCGGGCACATATATGCTCACCACGGGCACGCGCCTTGCAAGCGGCAGTGTGCTCGCCTCGAACCGTCTGTTCGAAATTGTGGAGGGTCAGACCACCACTCTGCCTCTTGAGATACGCCAGAACACCAACGAGGTGTCTGTGATCGGTTCGTTCAACTCGGAGAGTCTTGTAACAAAGGACGGCAAGGAGGTAAGCCTGCTCTCTCAGACTGGTCGCGGCTACTACGTTGTGGGCATTCTCGGCGTGGGTCAGGAACCTACCAACCACGCTCTGCACGACATTGAGAAGATGAAGGAAGCGTTCGAGGCATGGGGCCGTCCGGTAGTGCTGCTCTTCGAGAGCGAAGCCGACGCAGCCAAGTTCAACCACGACGAGTTCCCGGGTCTGCCGTCTACCGTGCAGTTCGCCCTCGACAAGGACGGATCGATACGCAAGCAGATAGCACGTGAGATGAAGCTGATGAACGAGAAGCAGATGCCGATGTTCATCATCGCCGACACCTTCAACCGCGTAGTGTTTGTATCGCAGGGCTACACCATCGGTCTGGGCGAGCAGATGCAGGGCGTGTTCAAGAAACTGTAAAGTAAAGAGGTTTTCAACACTTCAGATACTAACAAACAAAAAGGGTGCTTCGTGCACCCTTTTTGTTGTTTCTATGTTGTAATCACTTTATTGCTCTTTGTTTTTTTAGGGGAGGATGTGTCAAAACTATAGAATTGTGATGAATGGCTAACTGTAGGAGACTACGGCATTCTTGCCGTAGTCATTGCAAACAGTTGTATTTCAGTTACTAATGGCTACGGCAGGAATGCCGTAGCCTCCTACGATTAGAACCGTTTGCTATTCAATTTGCCAAATATTTTAGTTTTGACACACCCTCAACAAAGCAAGTATGCCCTTCAGGTAAAATCCTCCCACATATTGCACAGATTTTCACAGAAGTCTTTAGGGGGGCAAAACTATAGAATTGCGAAGAATGCACACCCGCCCGACGGCTTACTGCTTCCTCAAGGTAGGCAATGCTCCTTTAAGTTCGTAACGCCAC